>JGI24215J29973_1002511_pt1 | contig 9897 bp, 1 predicted proteins | sample EnhBioin_Aerobic_3_FD_29973 | JGI IMG/M metagenome (IMG submission 29973) | reverse complement strand
TTTTCGATGCATCATAAATTGTTTATTGAATGATAGAGAATCTTTGATGATATGACAGATACCAAAGAAGAGAATGCGAATAGATGTGTCGGTTAGATGAGAAAAATGCTAATCCCTCCACCCGTCAATTGAGAGAAAAAGATGAGTAAATGTCATGATGAAATGGTAAGATTTTATGAAAGAGAGCATACATAATCAAGATTGAATGTTTCGGCTTTACCATCGATGACAGCTGTTGCACTGATGAGAGTATCTTGTGTTGGTGTAAAGACAAAGCATTCTTGTGTACTCTTGGTTTGTACCATTCTTGTAACATTACCAGCTTTTTCGAATTGACAATTGATTGAGACGAACAAAGATGAAATGTCAGGTGTCACAAAACGCCAGCCATGTCGAGAGCTAGTCGGTGAAGGTGGACAACTGCCAACTTTGACATCAGTATGTTTCACATTTGTTTGTTTAGCATCGACAGTAGCAACACATCGGCCAGGATTCAAACTGCAGACCACTGTAGTATTAGTACCTGTATTTCGATAGCCTGTTTTACATGTGCATTTGACTGCATTGGTTTTCGCTTCATGTGAACATGCAGCATTTCTATCACAACCACCATTTTTCACTTGACAACTATCGGCACAAATAACATCCGGAGCTGTACCAATATTGGTGTAACCTGTTTGACAAGTACATACGACTGCATTTGTCTTAGGATCATGTGAGCAAGCAGCATTCAATCCACATTCACCATTGTTGATTTCGCATTCATCTGCACAAACTGGATTGCATGTACAACCAACGTTGACGAAACCACCTTTGCAACTACATTTGACTGCATTAGTTTTGGAATCATGTGAACAGATAGCATTAGTATCACATCCACCATTCTTCACGAGACAACTATCTGTGCAGATAATGTTCGATGATGAACCAGTATTGGTAAAACCAGTCTTGCAAGTACATTTAACTGCATATGTATCACATTCATGCGAGCAGATTCCATTAGCACCACATCCACCATTGTTAACTGTGCAACTATCTTTACAGACAACACTTGTGTTTGTACCAGTATTTGTAAATCCTGTTTTGCATGTACAAATGACTGCATATGTCTTTGTATCATGAGAACAGATGGCATTTGAACCACATCCACCATTGTTGACTTTACAGCTATCAGTACAAATAACATTCGATCCACATCCAGAAGTATCAATGTATCCTGTTTTGCATGAACATTTAGCAGCATTGGTCTTATTATCATGAGTACAAATAGCATCTTTATGACATCCACCATTGTTGATTTCACATCGGAGTTTGCAAACAACAGTCGAACCATTTCCAACATTAGTATATCCAGTCTTGCAAGTACATTGAACAGCATATGTTGTCTTATCGTGTGAACAGATAGCATTTGCATCACAACCTCCATTTTTCACCAAGCAACTATCTGTACAAGTAACATTGGTTGCACTTCCTGTGTTGGTAAAACCAGTCTTGCAAGTACATGTGATAACATTGTTTGTCGCACTGTATGAGCAGGTAGCATTAGCATGACATCCACCATTCTTTACTTCACAAATAGGTGTACAAATGACCCGTGATTTTGAACCAGTATCAGCATAGCCAGGTTTACAAGTGCAGATAGCTTGGTTCGTTGTCGAATCACGTGAACAGACGGCATTGACATCACAATCACCATTATTGACTTTACAGATATCTGTACAAACAACAGTTGAGTTTGATCCTGTATTGATGTAACCAGTCTTGCATGTGCATCGAACATCATTGGTAGTAGCATCATGTGAACAAGCAGCATTCTTATCACAACCACCATTGTTGATCAAACAACTGTCTGTGCAGTTAGTGACACTTTCAGTTCCAGTATTTGTGAAGCCTCTCTTGCAAATACATTTGACTTCGTTCGATTTTGGATCATGCGAACAGATGGCATTCTTTTCGCATCCACCATTATTGACCAGACAACTATCTTTACAAACCACATTGGATGTGCATCCAACATTTGTATATCCCGGTTTGCATGTACATTTAGGTGCATTGTTTGTTGAACTACGTGTACAAACAGCGTTTTTGTCGCAACCACCATTGTTGACTTCGCAGATATCAGTACAAACAACGACAGATCCTGTACCAGTATTGGTATATCCTTGATTACAAATGCAAACGACTGCATTTGTTTTGGGATCATGTGTGCATGCAGCATTTTTATCACATCCACCATTGTTGATTAAACAAGTGTCTGTGCAAGAGACATTAGGTGCAGAACCGGTATCTGTAAATCCAATTTTACATGTACATTTGACTTCATTAGTTTTGGGTTCATGAGAACAGATAGCATTCTTATCACATCCACCATTTTTCACTTGACAGGTATCTGTGCAAATAACATTCGAGTCTGAGCCAGTATTGGTGTATCCAGTCTTGCAATTACAAAGAACAGCATTTGTTTTCGAATCATGTGAACAAACAGCATTGCAATCACATCCACCATTCTTCACCAGACAACTATCTGTGCAACTACCATTCGTAGAAGATGAACTACTTGTATTGGTATAACCAGTCTTGCAAGTACACTTAACGGCAAATGTAGCAGAATCATGACTACAATCAGCATTGACATCGCATTGACCATTATTAACTTGACAACTATCAGTGCAAGTAACAGTTGGTGCTGATCCTGTATTTGTATAACCAGTTTTGCAAGTACATTTGACTGCGTTGCTTGTTGTTTCATGTGAACAGATCGAGTTGTTATCACAACCACCATTGGAGACAAGACAACTGTCAGTACACACAGGTTTCGAAGGTGATCCTGTATTGACATATCCAGTTTTACAAGTACAGATGACAGCATTGGTTGTTGCATCATGTGAACAATCTGCATTTGTATGACAACCACCGTTCTTAACTTTGCAACTGTCTTCACAAACAGGACTCGAACCAGATGATGTATCTGTGAAACCAGTTTTACAAGTACATTTGATTTCATAGGTCAATGAATCATGTGAGCAAGTTGCATCCTTGTGACAGCCACCATTGTTGACGTCGCAGCTATCTTTGCAGATTACAGTTGGTGCAGTGCCTGTATTAGTATATCCAGTTTTGCATGTGCATACAACAGCATTAGTCGATTTGTCATGGGAACAAATAGCATTGGCATCGCATCCACCATTTTGTACACGACAACTATCAATACATATAACACCAGCATCTGATGTGGCATTGGTATAACCTGTCTTGCAAGTACAAACAACTGCATTGTTTGTTGAAGCATGTGAACACACAGCATTCACATCACAACCACCATTTTTGACTGTACAAGCGTCAATACATGTGACATTCGTACCAGATCCGTTCTGCACATAGCCAGTTTTGCATGTACATTTCACTTCATTGGTTGTGCAATCATGTGAACATACAGCATTAATATCACATCCACCATTTTTCACGAGACAACTGTCAGTGCATGTGACATTCGAGCTTGAACCAGTGTTTGTATATCCAGTCTTGCAAGTACATACAACAGCAAAGTTTGTCTTATCGTGTGAACAAACAGCATTGCAATCACATCCACCATTCTTCACTTCGCAACTGTCTTTGCAGATCACATTCGAAGATGAACCTGTATTGGTATAGCCTGTTTTACAAGTGCATTTGACTGCATTGGTCTTTGAATCGTGTGAGCAGATAGCATTTGTATCACAACCACCATTTTCCACTTGACAGCTATCTGTGCAGACAACTGTCGATGTTGGAGATGTGTTTGTATAACCAGTCTTGCATGTGCAAACTACTTCATATGTCTTTCGATCATGTGAACAAACGGCATTAGGATCACAACCACCATTCTTCACTTCACAACTATCAGTGCATGTGACATTTGTTGCTGAGCCTGTGTTAGTGTAACCTGTCTTGCAAGTACAAACAACGGCATTTGTTGTCGGATCATGTGAGCACAAGGCGTCACAGTGACATCCACCATTATCTACCAGACAGCTGTCTTTGCAGATGACATTGGATTGAGAACCAACATTCTTGTAGCCAGTTTTACACGTACATTTGGCAGCATTGGTCTTGGGATCATGTGAGCAGACAGCATTGATTTCACAACCGCCATTGTTGACATCACAAGTATCGACGCAGACTGCATTGGAAGCATTGTTATTGAAAACATAGCCTGTCTTGCATGTACATTTGACTTCGTTGGTTGTTGAATCATGTGAGCATTCAGCATTCGAGTCACATCCACCATTTTTGACGAGACAAGAATCAGTACAGTTAACCTTATCATTCGACCCAATATTGGTATATCCAGTCTTGCAAGTACAGATGACTGCATTACTTGTTGTATCATGTGAACAAATAGCATTGTAATCACATCCACCATTCTTAACTTGACATGCATCAGTACAAACAACAGCTGAACCAGGATCAGTATCAACAAATCCAGTTTTGCATGTGCAAACAACAAGATTAGTCTTCGGATCATGTGAGCAACGAGCATCAGCATGGCAACCACCATTGTTGACATCGCATGCATCGATACAAGCAGGAGTTGTACCAGCCGTATTCGAGACATATCCTGTTTTGCATGTACATTTGACAGCATTTGTTGTGGTATCATGTGAACAATCAGCATTGACATCACATCCACCATTCGAAACAAGACAACTATCAGTGCAGTTAACCCTCGACTCAGAACCAGTATTGGTGTATCCAACTTTACAAGTACAAATAACTTCATTCGTACTTCCATCATGTGAACAGATAGCATTCGAATCACAACCACCATTGTTTACTTGACAGGCATCTTTACAAACAACAACTGAACCAACACCTGTGTTAACATAACCAGTTTTACATGTGCATTGAACTGCATAGGTCTTAGGATCATGTGAACATTTGGCATTCACGTCACATCCACCATTGTTAACTTCACAATCCTCTGTGCAACCATTCGTCGTGGCATCTGGACCAACAGTCATGTATCCCAATTTGCATCGACAGAGAACAGCATTTGTTGTTGCATCATGTGAACATACTGAGTTAACACCACATCCACCATTATCAATCAAACAAGTATCTTTGCATGTAACATTGCTTTGTGAACCAATATTTGTGAATCCAGTCTTGCAAACACATTTGACAGCAAACGTTTCTCCCTCATGTAAACAATTAGCATTCGGATCACATCCACCATTCTTCACAAGACAACTATCTGTGCATGTCACATTTGTTGCTGAACCAGTATTTGTATAACCAGTTTTACATGTACAAACGACTGCATAAGTCGTTGAATCGTGTGAACAAACAGCATTGCAATCACATCCACCATTCTTCACTTCACAAGCATCTGTGCAAACGACAGCTGAACCAACATCTGTATCAACATATCCAGTCTTGCAATGGCATTGTACAGCATTTGTTTTTGGATCATGTGAGCAAAGTGCATTGGGATCACATCCACCATTTTTCACTGTGCAGGCATCAACACAAACGACGTTGGGTGCTTCAGCATTGTTGATATAACCAACTTTACAAATGCAGACGACTGCATTCGTGAGTTTCTCATGTGTACATTCTGCATTCTTGTCACAGCCACCGTTTTGTACAAGACAAGAATCGGTGCATGTAACGTTTGTAGCTGAGCCAGTATTGGTATAACCAGTTTTACAGGTACAGACGACTGCATTGTTTGTTGCATCATGTGAGCAAATAGCATTGCAATCACATCCACCATTCTTCACTTCGCATGAATCGGTACAGATTACATTGGATGCTGAACCAGTATTTGTATAACCAGTTTTACAAGTGCAAATGACTGCATTCGTCTTGCTATCATGAGAACAGGCAGCATTGATGTTACAACCACCATTGTTCACTTCACATGCATCTGTGCATACAGCACTGGAAGCAGGGCCACTGAAGACATAACCAGTTTTGCATGTACATTTGACTTCATTTGTGATCGGTTCGTGTGAACATTCAGCATTCGCGTCACATCCACCATTTTTAACAAGACATGTGTCTGTGCAGTTGACATTTGAATCAGAACCAGTATTGGTATAACCTTTTTTACAAGTACAAATGACTTGATTGTTACTGGCATCATGTGAGCAAACAGCGTTGACATCACAACCACCATTTTTCACTGTGCAACTATCTGCACATTCAACTTTGGATGCAGTTCCAATATTGGTGTATCCAGTTTTGCATGTGCATTGAACAGCATTACTTTTCGGATCATGTGAACAAGCTGCATTTTGATGACAACCACCATTGTTGACTTCACATGCATCGATGCAAGTAGCACTTGAGCTATTTCCATTGAAAACATAGCCTGTTTTGCATGTACATTTGACAGCATTTGTAGTGGGTTCATGTGAACATTCTGCGTTAGCGTCACATCCACCATTGTTCACCAAACATGTATCAGTGCATGTTACAATAGGTGCTGTGCCAGTGTTGGTATATCCAGTCTTACAAGTACAAATAACTTCGTTGGTTGATGAATCATGTGTACAGATAGCATTTGAATCGCATCCACCATTTTTCACTTCACAAGAATCTTTGCAAACGACAACTTGGCTTTGATCAACATCCGTGTATCCAACTTTGCATGTGCATTTGACTCCGCTACTATTAGCATCGAATGTACAGATCGAATTCACATCACAACCACCGTTGTTAACTTTGCAGGTTTCTGTACATTTGACAATGCCATTGGTACCAGTGTTACTGTAACCTTTCTTACAAGTGCAGACAACTCCGAAAGTAGCTGCATCATGTGAACAGTCGGCGTTGGCATCGCAATTACCATTGTTGACGAGACAACTGTCTGTGCAAGTGACGTTAGCTTCAGAGCCAGTGTTAGTATATCCAGTTTTGCAAGTACAGACAACATCAAATGTTGTTGGATTATGTGAACAAATAGCATTGCAATCGCATCCACCATTCTTTTCTTTGCAGCTATCAGTACAAACAACATTGGATTCAGAACCTGTGTTGGTGTATCCGGTTTTACAAGTACATTTAACTGCATTGGTTTTCGAATGATGAGAGCATACAGCATTCGTGTCACATCCACCATTCTTGACAAGACAGCTGTCTGTGCAAGTAACATTTGAATCGGAGCCGGTGTTTGTGTATCCAGTCTTGCAAGTACATTTGACAGCGTTGGTTTGAGAATCATGAGAACAATCTGCATTCACATCACATCCACCATTCTTCACCAAGCAACTATCTGTGCAAGTAACATTGACAGCAGAGCCAGTGTTTGTATATCCAGTTTTGCAAGTACAAACAGTTGCAAATGTTTTCGGATCATGTGAACAGATGGCATTACAGTCACATCCACCATTATCCACCAAACAAGCATCTTTACAGATGACATTGCAGCTAGAGCCAACATTGACATAACCAATCTTGCATGTACATGTTACAGCATTAGTGCCAGCTTCATGTGAACAGATAGCATTCACATCGCAACCACCATTTTTCACTTGACAGCTATCTGTACAGATGACTGTTGGATCAGTGCCAGTGTTGGTATATCCTGTTTTGCATGTACAAACGACTGCATTTGTTTTGGAATCATGTGAGCAAATAGCATTGACATCACATCCACCATTTTTCACTGTGCAGCTATCTGTGCAAGTAACGTTGGTTGTCGAGCCAGTATTACTGTATCCAGTTTTACAAGTGCAGATAATTCCGAACGTTTTGTTATCGTGCGAACAGATTGCATTGACATCACAGCCACCATTCTTAACCAAACAACTATCTGTGCAAATGACATTTGAACTAGATCCAGTGTTGGTGTAACCAGTTTTGCAAGTACATTGAGCAGCGTTGTTTGTTTCGTTGTGTGAACAAATAGCATTCTCATCACATCCACCATTCTTGACGAGACAACTGTCTGTACAAACAGTTTTGTCAGTTTCAGGAGCCGTATCAGTATATCCAACTTTGCAAGTACAGACGACAGCATTGGTTGTGGCGTTGTGTGAACAATCAGCATTGACATCACATCCACCATTTTTAACTTTACATTCATCTGTGCATGTCACATTGGTTGTACCAGTATTAACATATCCTGTTTTGCATGTACAGACAACTGCATTTGTTGTTGCATCATGTGAGCAGATAGCATTTGAATCACATCCTCCATTCTTTACTGTGCAACTATCTGAGCAGAATGCATGGCAGTTGCAACCAATATTTGTGTAGCCTGTTTTACACGTGCATTCGACTGCATTTGTGACAGCATTGTGTGAGCATGTGGCGAACACATGACAACCACCATTGCTCACTTCACAGCTGTCTTTGCAAACAACTTGAGAATTATTTCCCATGTTCGTAAATCCCACTTTGCATTTACATCTTACAGCGAAATTGGTTGGATCATGTGAACAGATTGCATTTGGATCACATTCACCGTTTTTAACTTTGCAACTGTCTGTACAGTTCACACTAGTTTCTGAACCAGTATTTGTATATCCAATTTTACAAATGCATTTGATTGAACCGGTTGTTTCATCACGAGAACAGATCGAGTTGATATTACAGCCACCATTATCAATGAGACATGTATCTGTACAAACAACATTCGATGCTGAACCAGTGTTTGTGTATCCATTCTTGCATGTACATTGACACGCATTTGTTTTTGGATCATGTGAACAAAGAGCACTGGCATCACATCCACCATTGTTCACCAAACAACTATCGTTGCAGATAACATTATTGGCATCGCCAACATTTGAATAACCAATTTTGCAAGAACATTTCACAGCATTCGTCTTTGGATCATGTGAACAATCAGCATTGGCATCACATCCACCATTTTTCACCAGACAACTATCTTGACATGTAACATTGGAATTCAATCCAACATTAGTAAAGCCAATTTTACATGTGCAAATGACTGCGAAGGTTGTTTCATCGTGAGAACAAATTGCATTCGTTTCACATCCTCCATTGTTGACTTGACAGCTATCTGTGCAAATAACATTTGAAGATGATCCGACATTGGTATATCCAGGTTTGCAAAGACAAATAGCTACATAAGTAACTGAATCATGTGAACACATAGCATTGGCAGAGCATCCTCCATTGTTGATATTGCAACTATCTGTGCAGTTTAATTTAGCAGCTGTACCAGCATTGGTGTATCCGATCTTGCATCTGCATCGAACTGCAAACGTTGCTGAATCATGTGAACAGATGGTATTTTCGCCACAACCACCATTGTTGATTGTACAACTATCTGTGCATGTGACATTGCCAGCAGTACCAGTATTTTGATATCCAATTTTGCAATTGCATTGAACTTTGTTAGCTGATGCATCGAAAGAGCAAACAGCATTCCAATCACATCCACCATTATCTTCGAGACATGGATTTGGAGGACTGCAAACATCGCTCAAAGTGAAAACATTGCTGGAACCAGTTACATTAGCCGATGCACCGAGAAGGGTATCTCCGGATGGTGTGTAAACATATGCATGCATACCACACGGTTCTTGTACCATTTCAGTGATGACACCTGCTTTGGCAAATTTGCAACTGATGGTCACAAATGCAAACGTAATGTCTGGTAAAACGAAGTGCCAACCATGAGAATAACCATTTGGAGATGCTGGACAACTACCACTGTTGAAACCTGGATTGACTGCATTGACGTTGGTCGGATCCAAATTGGCAAGGTTGGTTGTTGGAGCTGCTGCACAGATCAAGATCTGTGAAGTAACCACCATCAATCCCAATATCAATTGCATGATATTGTTTGAAAACATGATCGTACACAATGGGTATCGATAAATCTTCTAATCCAATCACTGGTCAATCGAATTGAGATGTGTAAATGGGAAATGAATGAGG
>JGI24215J29973_1006948_pt1 | contig 10283 bp, 7 predicted proteins | sample EnhBioin_Aerobic_3_FD_29973 | JGI IMG/M metagenome (IMG submission 29973) | reverse complement strand
ATTCAAAGTAAGTGGATTACTTTTTAGTTTGGTTCATTGAGTTAGCTTTTTTGTATCATTGGTTTTCGACAAGCATATCAACAGACATCCATATTCCTCCTACCCATCTCAATGGGTAAATTCTGATTTCATTGGCAACGATTGGATGAGTCAATTTCAATTCAGCCACTTCATTTCCATTAACATTGCCTCTAACTTTCTGGCAGGAGTTCCAACAAATGAAAGGTGAAGACTCTTTGTTCCTGTATTGAATTAAGTAATGAGTAACATAGCCGTTGGATGTTCCTTGAAGTTGAATGTAATGTATGATTTGGGGTTTTGATGTAGAAATTGAAAGATAGTTGTTAATGTATGAAGGAGGATTGTAAAGTCCTCCAGAAGCCAAAGGCGTTAAACTAAGTCCCTGTCCTGGTCGAGTATAGGTAGCTGAGTACTGACCGATCATTGAAATTTTTCTGAGTTCATTCTTGTTTCTGAAACAACTGCCTGCTGCATTTCCATACTCGGTGAGTGTCGAATAAGTGTATCCACTGTTACAGATTGCGCTGTTAGTTGAGGAAACTCCAGGGGCAGGCTTTACACAATCTCCGTTCAAAAGTTGGAACCCTTCTGCACATTGGACGCATTGTTGTAAAGAATTGTATGTAAGGCAGTTAAGATTGATTTATATGCAGATAGCCAGCCAGTCACAATAAACGTATCCTGTCATGCATTTTAAGCATTTCAAGTTTACAGAGTCGAATAGATCGCAATTTAATGATCTCATTGAAGTACCAACACATCTTCCATTTTAAAGTCTTGATCCAAAACAGCAAGAAATACAGTTGCCTAAAAGATCGACATTGGTACAAAATTAAGGATAAGGTTTACAGAAGTTATCGACAGTCATCAATCCTGAGTTGATTTCTCCAGTTGAAGGATTGACCCAGTATTCATAGAAAGTATTCTTACATGTGTAACATTGACTGGTTGAAAGTGGATTGTAGTAAAGACAATTGTTGGATATGTTGATAACACAACGACCAAATGAAAGTTGATACCCTGTGATACATTTAAGACAAGACAGTGTTAAAGTATCAAATGTTTGGCAATAATCTGGGTATTTGTAGCAAAGACCATTTTGTAAATAAAACTGATCAATACATTGGATACAATTACCGGCACCCCATCTGGCACAGTTAGGTATCTCTTTGTAGCAGATTCCATTGCTTAATACGTACCCTTGGATACAATTTAAGCATTGACCTTGGTTGTTGGCTTGTGCACAATATTCTGGTACTCTTGTGCAAATATTATTGGCTGACAGATAAAATCCAGCTTTGCATTATAAACACAAGTTGCTTCCCAACTGGTATTTAATACATGTGGCATCATCAATTAACTGGCAGAGTCCATTGCTGAGTTGATATCCTTGTTGGCATGATGTACACATGTTGTTAACGACGTTGTTACAACCGTTAGGAATCTTAAAGCATGTTCTGTTGAATAAGTAGTAACCTTGAACACATTGCAAACAGGTGTACGAAGATGTGGAATGGTTGAAGCAGTAAGGAATGGCAGCATAGCAAGTGCTACTGACAAGAACAAAGCCTTGGACACATTGAATACATTGTCCCATTGAGTTGGCAAACAAACAGTTGTTCTACAACATTGGTGTACATGTTTGATTGATATTTAAGTAATAATTTGTTATGCATTCTAAACATAATCCGGTAGCCAGTTGATAAGATTGACAGTACGGAATCAATGTGTAGCAGATACCGTTGGAATTCACTGCATAACCTTAGAAACATTGAAGACAAAATCCTGTGCTGTTGGCGATGGCACATCCATTGGGTAAACGTAAACATGTAAATTGATCTTTCATGTAATATCCGACATAACATTGAGTGCAAATGTTTCTGCCCAAATTATCCTGAGCATAGTTTTGACAGTATAAAATTTCCTGTGTGCATAATCCGTTTATGAAGGTGAAACTTGGCTGGCATTGTAAACATTGACCGTATTGATTTGAAACTTTGCAATACATTGGATTGGGTCTGCATTGTCCATAGTTATCAACATAGTATCCATCAGAACAAGTAATACAGAGNTTGTTAGTTAGAATATAATTATCAATACATTTGATACAATTGAAATTGACTGGGGAGTAAATTGCACAATTGTCAACTGTTCTGTAACAGTTACCATCTCTTAAGAAAAATCCATTGATACATTTGGCGCATAACATGGTAGTAAGATTCCAATTATCACATTGGGGAATTGAAGGGTAACAAAGTCCATTTATCAGAGTGAAGTTAGATTTACAACTTGTACAATTACCATAAATGTCGACATTAACACAATTTACAGGAATAGCTTGACAAATGAATTGGTAATTAAGGTAAAAACCATCAACACACGCACGACATACGAATGTTGTTGCATTATAAGCAATACAATTTTTATCGAATTTGTAACAGATACCGTTCTGAGGGAAGTACCCATCGACACATCTCAAACAAGTTCCATTTTGGGCGACATCCACGCAGTTTGTTGGAATAACAACACATGATCCAAAATTAACATAAAAACCTGAATTGCATTGAATACAATTGTTCCCACTGTAAGCCAAACAGTTTGCAATACTTCTGTAACAAATACCAGCTTGAAGAATGTATCCTGCATCGCAAGAAGTGCATTGTCTTTGAGAGTCGATTGAAAGGCAATTCGATGGAAGTTGGTAACAGAATCCGTTCATCAAGAAGTAATTGTTGATGCATTGACGACATTGTCTGGTTGATTGATTGTACAAGAAACAGTTGGGGTACTCTTTGTAACAGATTCCTCCCTGAAGCACGTAACCAGTGATACATGAGGAGCATCCTTGAGCGGCTGAGATTTGTGAGCATCCTTCTGGTAAAGTGGTACAGGTTCCATTAGCAGCCAAATAATATCCATTGGCACATCGACTACAAACCCCATTAGAAACATAAGCTTAACAGAAGGGTAAAGTCAAATAGCAGATTGAGTTTTGTAAAGTATACCCTGAAATGCAATTGGTACAAATTTGTTGGTTGTTGATGGCGAGACAATTTTATGGAAGTCGATAACACTTTCCATCAATTAAGAAGTATCCACCGATACATTGTCTGCACAAATTTGTAGTTTGATCGTAAGCAAAACAGTTGCTGACTTCTCTGTAGCAAATACCATTGGAAAGCACGAATCCACTTGCACATTCAAGACAAATTCCGTTCAAGTTTACTCTGTTGCAATTAACAGGAATCGGTGTGCATCTTCCAGCTGAATTCACATAATATCCGTCAGAACACTGACTACAATCGCCTAATGGACTGTAAGCAACACAGTATTGGACTGCCAAGTAACAGAAACCTTTGAAAAGTGTATATGATGACTGACATTGGAGGCATTATGATTGTTGATTGGCAATTGTGCAGAAGTTTGGTAGTTTGTAGCACAGTCCACTGATCAGATAATAATTGGCAGAACAGGCAATACATTGACCGTTTTGATAAATACCACAGAAGGGAATTTATCTTATGCACAAACTATTTTCCAGTCTGAAACCTGAGACGCATTGACGGCAAACACCTGTTGATGATGCAGACAAACAGTTGTCGGGAAGAATCATGCATGTACCGAAATTAGTCAAATAAAATCCATTAACACAAGAAATACAGGATCCTAAATCGTTGTATCTTGAGCAATTTGCAATTAGTCTGTAACAAACTCCAGAGTCTGACAAGACAAATGGATCGACACATTTTAAGCATTGACCTAAGATGTTAGCATTCAAACAATTATCAGGTAATTTTGTGCATACTCTTGCACCTGTGAGATAGTATCCTTGTTGACAGACGACACATATTCCATCACCATTGTATTGACTACAAAATTATGTTCCTCTCACACAAATTCCGTTCGAATTTAATGTAAAACCTGATAAACACACTGTACAGACTCCATTTTAACTTACGACTTGACAATTATCAGGATATTTTTGACAAATTCCATTTGTTGTTAAATAAAATCCATTCATACATGTACTGCATTATTGTTGGTTGTTCTTAAATACTTGGCAGTTTGATGCTTTACACACTCCATTTTCAAGGAAATATCCAGCTTGGCATACTTTACAGGCAGTTTAATTCAGAGGAACAGCACAGAAACTGATTGAAATCGAATAGCACCTTTAGTTTCTTAAAGTGTAATAATAATTGACACCGTTGATGGTTTCATTAGCACATTATTGGCAGACATAAGTTTGAAGGTTATACTTGGAGCAATGTTCAGCAAGACATTTTTTGTCGGTGGTAATTCTGAAACCATCTTCACAGATCAGACAGAAATCAAATGTTGAGTCATGTTGTTGACAGTAACGAATCGGCTGCTTGGAAATACAGGATCTTTGGTCATTAGAAATGACATACAAAGTATCACATCTGTCACAAAAAGACGCTCTTTGTGCAAGACAGTTTGCGATTGTCTTGTAGCAAACTCCATTATAAAGGAAGTAACCTGATGCACATTGGATACAATCGAGGGAAAGGTTGATAAAAGCACAATTATCAGGGAGCTTTCTACAGATTCCATTAACAACTTGATATCCAGCTTGACATGTGACACATCCTTGATAAATGTTTCCTGAAACACAAAAATTGGTATAAGACACACAAGTACTGTTGATTAAGAAGTATCCAGTGCTGCAAGTTTTGCATACATTTGAGTTGCCTTCATATTAATCGCAAATATCCTTGACACAGAGGTTGCCTTGAAGTTTGAATCCTTTGATGCATTGTTTACAACCATAAATATAACTAAACATTCCTGACTGGCAACCACTAATAGAGTAGCAAATTCCTTGGTACAAGAAATAGTTGGGGAAACAACTTAAACATGTTGAAGGGTTGGCAGGATTGACGTAGCTGCAGTATTACACTGGAATTGGTTGGCAAAAACCTCGACTTTATGAAAAGTAGTATCCTTACGCACATGTGGAGTTGAAAGTCTTAACACACATTAACACTCCATTTACTTGGCTTAAATTGAACCCTTACAAACATTTTTGACAAACATACTGACTGTTGTAAACATAACAGTTTCTTAAAACACACAAATTGTACTCCTGAACAAATCCTTATTGACATTTTTGACAACTCTCAGATCCTACGTTGTAATTCTCACAATCTTTTGGTACACAATATTTTTTATTTACTGGATCAAGGACAAATCCATTGCTACATGTCACACAATTTTATTGATTATAATTGAGACAATATTTTAACTTACAGTAACCTGTCGAAGCCTAAAGTTCATAACCAGAAGCACATGTTAAGCATTTTCCATTTGAGTAATAATTTGAGCAGTACTTTAATTTACATTATGAGTTGACAAGTTCATAATAAGGCTCACATTCTAAAACGCAAGTTTATGATCCGTTAATGATTTGTAGTTTATAAACATTATTGTTGTTGGACTCGCATTGTCTGCAGACATAATCCGCGATTTGATAGGCAGAACATTTTTAAGTGAAACATAAGCTTTCGTTTTGAATGAGACTAAAACGGTAAGTAGCAGTGGTCTCACATTGTTGGCATGTCCAATCTGCTGAGTTGAAATTGATACAGTTTTTGGGGTAACACAGACCTGAGTTCAACTGATAAAATCTGGGATGGCACTGAATACAGAAAGTAGGATTGGCTTCAGTATAATTTTGACAATATTTGGGAATACATCTTCCATTGACCAACATCAACCCAACTTGACATTGAACACATAAGTTACCATTATAACTGGCACAACCTTGAATTTAAGTGACACATTAATTGTTGGAGTTGAGTTTATATCCGGGTCTGCATGTGATGCAAATATTTTGTGGAGTAAACTTCTCGCATCTTGATCGGCAAAGTCCTTGAACGTAATCATATCCTGAACAACATTGAGAACAAATGGCTCCATTGAATGCACAACAATTATCCAAGACACAGAGTCCGTTTGCATTCAATTTGTACCCAGTTATGCATTTAGAACATTTCCATGTGTTATAATTAAAAGCTGTACATTGCTATAAAATACATGTATCATTCACCAATTTGTATTGAGGTTCGCATTGTTGACATTTGTTGAGCGAATAATCGTATGAAATACAGTTGATCATCACACAAAGATTCGTTGCTGAGTTAAAGTAGAATCCTGTTAAACATTGTGTACAGGGGTAGTTTTGACCAGGATATTGACAAAATTTAAGTTAACACGTTTTATTTGCTGTCAATTGGTATCCTCTTTGGCATTACAAACATGCACTGACATCAGTCGGACTGTAAGATGTGCAGTTTTTAGGAATGCAAGAACCTGATATCAAATTATACCCTTCTCTGCAGACTCTACATTGACTCGTTGATGGATTATACTCGACACATGGTCCTTGGTTAAGACAAATTCCATTCACAACATTATAAGGTTTGAAACAAATTTAGCATGTTCCGTCTTTTTTAATAACTTGACAATTATCAGCAACACACACTGACTTATCACTCACAACATTATTTCCGAAGTAATTGTAACAGTTTCCTGAACAGTTGTACATTTGGTTAGATTTGCAATTATCGGGATAACATAGATTCCATTGTACAAGTAAATTTGGATAACGATAATTTGTACATTCTCTGCAACTGTAATCATCTTAAAGGAATGAACAGTAATCTATTTCAATCAAGAACCCTGTTGCATTTGATTTCCTGAAACCTTCTGGAGTATCTTTCGATTCGTAACATACTGGGCTGTTGCAATTGTATAGTACACAGAAATTCTTGGTCGGATCCAGTTTATAATAAGGGTAACATGCAGTACAGGTACGTAAAGAAAATCTTGTCAACTGATACAAACATTGTTGGGCATAACAAAATCCATCATCTCTCAATTCGAATCCTACCTGACATTTTGTGCATGGATATTACTCCACTGAACAACCGCTATAAATGATTCTTTTCAAAATACAGTAGACTCTTCCATACAAAACAATTTTACCATACCCACTTACGCATTATAAACAGTCATCTTCTCTTTGTGTAAGACAGTTATCAATTGTGTTCTTTACACATAATCCATTGACGAGCCTGAATCCATCTATACATTGAGTACATACACCATTTTATACTGCGATGCATCTCGGATCTAAAATACAGTACCCGTTTCTTAAATAATAACCTTCCAGGCATTTGTTACAGACTCCATTTCCTAATTATTGACATCCAGACAAGAAAAAGTTGCATGTATTGCTTTGTAAAATGTAGTTTTTAGCACATTCTGTACATCTACCTTGACGATTGTAAAGTATACAATTTTGAATCGAGAATATGCAAATTGATTCTGTACCTTGCATAATGGGAACATATCCGGTTTGACATTTAGAGCAAGCTCCCATAGAGTTAAGTTCTTGACATCTTGGGGGTAAAGTGAAACATTGATTGTTAAGCAAATTGTAATTTGCAATACATTGGGTACAATTCACATATCCTGTTGATCTGTTATAAATTTGACATCCAATAATCTCTCTTATACAAGTTTCTTCATAAATTATGAATCCTGAAATACACTGAGTACATCTTCCTGATTGACTATCAGTGATTTAACAGTTTGCTATCATTTTTTGACATGTATTGTCCAGTTTTAAATAAAATCCCGATGCACAAGATCGACAAGAGATTGATCGTGTTGTTGTTGCATTGAAATTTATTATTTGATCATAAACGATACAGTTTGCTTGAATTTTGTTAACGCAAAGACCTGCTTAATAAGTAAGCAATGAAGGGCAAGTAAGGCAGTTATCGCCAGTAGGTGAAAAAGTGAGGCAATTATTTGGGAAGCATTGACCATAGTAAAGGAAGTATCCTGTTGTACAAGAATCACAAATTCCTCTTGAATTATATTTTCCACAATTTTATTTGACCAAAATACATCTTCCATTAACATTTCTCATGCCTGATTGGATGAAATTTGATTATCTTGTGCATTGCAAACATTTTCCAGGTTAAACTTGGTTGACACAGTTTCTGTCATATGGCCAGGCAATTTGATATTTGCTCCAAATAAAATATCCATTTTCTACCAAGCTGATTTTTGTTGGATCTGATGATGAGTATTCGATGACATTGAGCCCTGACCAGTAACATTGTCCATTAACAAGAGTGTACGATGATGCGCACTTAGAGCAGGATTCTCCAGTTGAAGTGGCGATAAGACATATCGAGGATGATGATGGGACACATTTTCTTCCAATTCCCATATGATAAGAAGGACTGCATCGGACACACATACCATTATAACTTGAATATTCTGCACAATTATTAGTTTTGGAAACACATTATCCGTTGACAAGAGTATACCCGTCTCGACAAACTCTTATTCTTCCATTGACATCATATTGTGAAATTCTTTCATTATACAATCCGACTGATGGTAGAACTCTTATCCATCCTTGAGGAGTGAAATAACCTCCAAATTTGGTCATTTCAGTGAAGACTCCACTTCCTAATGAACTTGCTGTCGAGCTGCTTGACTGCTGAATATTCCTTACTTAAGCTACAAAACTTTTATAGTTTGTCTGCATGCTGCTACTAAAAGCAGTATTTTGCGAGAATCCAGCAAAAGATCTGATACAAAAGCCATTACTGTCATAATCTAAACAATAAGGATCGTAAAATACACATCTGCCATAGAAAGGAATTAAACTGTTTCCACATCTTAAACAGTTTCCTTTCGAATTGTATTATATACAATTGGGGTCTTTGAAGAAACACAATCCATTTCTTAGTGTATAAGTGTCGCTGCATTTTAAACAACTTTTTGTTGAACTGTATTGTAAACATCCTTCAATTTTAGGGAAACAGCTTAAAGAAACAGTATCTAATTAGTATCCGCTGTTGCATATTTGGCATTTTGATTTGTCATTGTCTGATGAAACCTGGCAGTTTGTAGCCACTGGAACACATTGATGGCCTTTTTGTACGAAAGAAGTTTTACAAATCTCACAAAAACCAAAAATGTTGTAATATTGACAATTAGGTGTTGTATAAACGCAAGTCGAAACGTTGATGGCGATTGAAAGATTTGCTGGGTAGATTTATGAAGCAGGAATGTTTTGTGTGATCAATTAAGTAAAGATGGAACAATTTTGACAAACCCCAGCATTATTGGCTTGTCTACAGTTTTAAGGTAGTTTGTCACAGTTCAAGGTAATAGTATTAAGTTGGAATCCAGTAAAACATTTTTGACAAGTTTTTCCATCTGATGAATAAATCCAACATTTTTATTTTCTTTAACATTTAAAAGCAGAGTTCAAAATAGAACCTTCAAAGCATTTTGTACATTTATTATTTACATTGTCATAAGCAATACATAAGGGATCTTTAATATAACAATTTCCATCATAGAAAAGTAGATTGGGATGACTACATTGAGCTTAGCATGTTCGTGATGGATCGCTACAAAGAGGAAAAGTTTTTACACAAATGTAATTGGGGTCAAGTGTGTACTGGAAATTACATCCTAAACAAACATCACGATTAAGCTATAGAACGTTGCAATTGATATCAGAAATTTTGACAGGCTCAAAACATCTTCCGTTCACGGTTAATAAAGTATCATTACACAAATCACAATAAAGTTTATCTTTTGATTGAAGACATCCTTATAACTTAAACTGATAACAGACGTTGTCTTTGTAGTAAAATTGACAGTTGCAGTTATTTGAAGGACAGGCGGTCTGATTTTGTAAATTGAAACAAACTCCATTCAGATTGAAATAATTTGCTTAACAGACTTTACAGTAACTTACATCTTCTGAAGGGATTGAACATTTTTGTCTTTCAAATTTCTGACAAAAAGCCTGTCCATTTGGAAGTTTTCTTGGTAATGAGCCCATTGGACAGTTGTCAGTTTTACTTGTGAAGCAATGAATATCATCGACTAATACGTATGTGTCATTACATTTTGAACAGACATCAGTATTGTTTGTTATTGTTTATTTACAATTTTATATCATTTGTTGACAAATACCATATTGGAGAAGATGACCTTAATAACATTATGAGCATTTTCCTGTTTGAATGTCGTAAGTTTTACAGTCTTCGATTGGGGTGAAACGTCCACATGCACCGGTGTTGTCTAGGAAAAATCCAGAATCGCAGCCCAAACACTTTGCATCTGGACCGCATTGTGAAGGGCAGGTCGAACACTGCTGTGACACTGCGATAGTAAGGAGAAGTAAAAGAAATATTAAC
>JGI24215J29973_1004016_pt1 | contig 10474 bp, 5 predicted proteins | sample EnhBioin_Aerobic_3_FD_29973 | JGI IMG/M metagenome (IMG submission 29973) | reverse complement strand
CACGCTTTTTGATTTTTTCTTTCTAATTGAATCCAACACCAAAAGGTTTCAACCCGAAGGGTTGATATTTTGGGGTTGAGACTATTAAAAGTCTTCTGAAATACCTTCAGGCAAGCCTTCTTCAATATGTTCAGTTCCGTCATCTTTGGTGATTGCGTGTGTATCTTGGTGTGCCGCAATCGCTTTGAGGCGACGAAGTGCACCACCAGTACCAGCAGGGATAAGACGACCCACGATTACGTTCTCTTTCAAACCATCAAGGGTGTCATATTTGCCGTTTACAGCTGCATCAGTAAGAACGCGTGTTGTCTCTTGGAACGAAGCCGCAGAGATGAATGAACGTGTTTGCAATGATGCTTTGGTAATACCAAGAAGAACCGGTGCCGCAGTTGCGCCTTTAAGACCTAATTCTTCCATACGACGGTTTTCATCAGCCAAATCAATCTCATCGATTGCATCGCCTTTGATGAAATCTGTATCACCTGGATCAGTGATTTCAACACGTTGCAACATTTGACGAACGATAACTTCAATATGTTTATCATTGATGCCCACACCTTGTAGACGATAAACTTTTTGAATTTCTTCAACCAAATATTCTGCCAATGCTTCGATACCTTGAACCGCAAGAATATCTTGTGGTGCAGGGTTGCCTGCAAGAATATGTTCACCGCGTTTAATCCAATCGCCATCTTGAACCGGAAGGTGTTTACCTTTTGGAATCATATATTCGATTGGCTCTAAAGATTCATCATCAGGAACGATTTTGATACGACGTTTGTTTTTGTAGTCTTTACCAAATTCTACGCGACCATCGCATTCAGCGATAATTGCGTGATCTTTTGGACGACGTGCTTCGAACAATTCGGCAACGCGTGGAAGACCACCCGTGATATCGCGTGATGTTACGCCGCCTGCAGCAACACGGGCAAGAGTGTCACCTGCGGTAACTTCTTGGCCTTCAGAAACTGAAAGTGTTGCACCGATCGGAAGTGAGTAGCGGGCTTCTTTGCCATTTGGCAATTTCGCAACTTCACCATTTGCATCCAATACAACGATTGAAGGACGCAAATCAGCATATGTTTTCGCGCCACCGCGCCAGTCGATAACAACTTTAGAAGAAATACCAGTGTTTTCATCCAATTCGTCACGTGCAGAAACGCCATCAACCAAATCTTCAAGTTTTGCATGACCAGAGATTTCAGAGATGATTGGTGTTGCGTATGGATCCCAATCCGCAAGTCTATCACCACGTTCAATTTTTGCACCATCTTTAACGCGAACGCGCGCACCAAACGGAAGTTTAAGCGATTGGCGGGTTTTGCCATCACTATCAACAACCGATACGCTCATTGTACGGCCGATACAGATGATTTCGCCATTTTCACGCTTAATGATTGCAGAATTCTGATATTTAATTTTACCAGAAATACCCGCATCCATTGATGAGTTATTGGCAACTGTTGCCGCACCACCGATGTGGAACGTACGCATTGTAAGCTGTGTACCCGGCTCACCGATTGATTGAGCAGCGATAACACCAACTGCTTCACCAAGGTTAGCGCGTGTATTACGTGCAAGGTCACGACCATAGCAGCTTGCGCATATACCATTACGGGTTTCGCAAGTAAGTGGAGAGCGAACTTTAACAGTTTGTACACCTGCTTTGTCGATTGCAGTTGAAATATCTTCATCGCAATAAGTATCGCGAGTATAAAGGATTTCACCGCTTTCAGGATCAACAACATCTTCGGCCAATACGCGGCCCAAGATACGTGTTTCAAGTGAAACGATAATGTCCGCACCCTCGATAACTGGTTTTAATTCGATACCATGTGAAGTACCGCAATCTTCTTCGGTGATGATGCAATCTTGTGCAACGTCAACCAAACGACGGGTTAGGTAACCAGAGTTTGCAGTTTTCAACGCAGTATCGGCAAGACCTTTACGCGCACCGTGGGTAGAATTAAAGTAATCAAGAACCGATAGGCCTTCTTTAAAGTTTGAAATAATCGGTGTTTCGATAATTTCGCCAGAAGGTTTAGACATAAGACCACGCATACCGCCAAGCTGTTTCATTTGGTTACGCGAACCACGCGCACCAGAGTGAGCCATCATGTAAACAGAGTTTAATTGTGGTGTGCCATCACGTCCGATTTTTGGTTTTGCGATTTCTTCCATCATCGCATCAGCCACTTTTTCAGTACATTTTGACCAAACGTCAACAACTTTATTGTATTTCTCACCTTTGGTGATTTGACCATCAGAATATTGATTTTCAAATTCTGAAACTTCTTTTTTAGCCGCTTCAACCAATTCAACTTTTTTGGCAGGAACAACCATATCGGCCATACCGAATGAAATACCTGCGTTAAATGCTTTGGTGAAACCAAGTTTCATCATTTGGTCAGCGAATATAACAGTCGCTTTTTGACCGCAATAGCGATAAACTTCACCAATAAGTTTTGCGATTTCTTTTTTAGTTAGAACCACATTACAAATTTCTGGCTGTAATTTTGGATGGCGCGGCAATAAATCCACTACCATGAAACGACCTGGGGTGGTTTCAATTGTGCGACGAATATCATTACCATCGGCATCAACACCATACCAACGAACACGAACTTTTGCGTGTACAGTTAATTGATGCGCATCCATTGCCGCCTCAATCTCACCCATGTCACGGAAAGCGCGGCCTTCGCCAGGTTCGCCATCACGTACAGTTGAGATGTTATAAAGACCCAAAACGATATCCTGTGAAGGCTCGATAATTGGTTTGCCGTTTGAAGGCGATAGAATGTTATTAGTTGACATCATCAATACGCGCGCTTCAAGTTGCGCCTCGATTGATAATGGAACGTGAACTGCCATTTGGTCGCCGTCAAAGTCGGCGTTAAATGCGGTACAAACCAATGGGTGAAGCTGAATTGCTTTACCTTCAATAAGTTTTGGTTCGAACGCTTGGATACCTAATCTGTGCAACGTTGGTGCACGGTTAAGCATTACAGGGTGTTCACGAATAACCTCATCAAGGATATCCCAAACCTCTGGTTTTTCTTTTTCAACCATTTTTTTGGCTTGTTTAACCGTAGTGGTCAAACCTTTTGCCTCAAGACGTTGATAGATGAATGGTTTGAACAATTCCAAAGCCATTTTCTTTGGAAGGCCACATTCATGCAATTTCAAATCAGGGCCAACCGTGATTACTGAACGACCAGAATAATCAACGCGTTTACCAAGCAAGTTTTGACGGAAACGACCTTGTTTACCTTTAAGCATATCTGCCAAAGATTTAAGTGGGCGTTTATTTGCACCAGTGATAACGCGGCCACGACGACCATTATCAAACAAGGCGTCAACCGCTTCTTGAAGCATACGCTTCTCGTTACGGATGATGATGTCTGGTGAACGAAGGTCTATAAGGCGTTTCAAACGGTTATTACGGTTGATTACACGGCGATATAAATCGTTCAAATCAGATGTTGCGAAACGACCACCTTCAAGTGGAACCAAGGGGCGAAGCTCTGGCGGGATAACCGGAACAACTGTCATAACCATCCATTCAGGGCGGTTACCAGAAACCATGAACGCTTCAATAAGTTTCAAGCGTTTTGCAAGTTTTTTAGGTTTTAATTCAGTTGTACAAGCCGCAATCTCTTCACGAAGATTTTTTGCAGTTTCTTCAAGATTGATTGATGCCAACATTGAACGAATAACTTCGGCACCAATACCAACTGTAAAGCTATCATCGCCATACATTTCTTGGGCTTCATAAAGTTCATGTTCGTCAATTAATTGTTTTTCTGTGAATGGGGTAATGCCCGGTTCAACAACAATATATTTTTCGAAATAAAGAACGCGCTCAACATCTTTCAATGTCATGTCTAGCATGGTTGAAATACGTGACGGTAATGATTTCAAAAACCAAATATGCGCAACTGGCGATGCCAATTCGATATGGCCCATACGTTCGCGGCGAACGCGTTGCAAAGTAACTTCAACACCGCATTTTTCGCAGGTAAGACCTTTGTGTTTGATACGTTTATATTTACCGCACAAACATTCATAATCTTTCATAGGCCCGAAAATACGTGCGCAGAAAAGACCGTCACGCTCTGGCTTGAAAGTACGATAATTAATTGTTTCTGGCTTTTTAACTTCACCATGTGACCATGCCAAAATCTGCTCTGGTGCCGCAAGAGAAATGCGGATTGAGTCAAATGATGGTGGTAATTCAGATGGGACACCAAATCTGTTCGATACGTGTTGGTTCATAAACCTTTTCCTCGAATCAATGATTGAAAATCAATCTTAATAAAACTTTTTAACTTACTGTTCTTAAACAGTTTTGAGATGGCGGGTTATCCCCGCCACTCATCGGATTGCAAACTAGATAATTCCCAAATCATCTTCGTCAAAGCCAGCCATTGGGGCTTCAACTAATTCAACATTCATACCCAAAGAGCGCATCTCTTTGACCAATACGTTGAATGATTCAGGGATACCAGCATCGAATTTATCTTCGCCGCGTGCAATAGCTTCATAAACTTTTGTACGACCAGCAACGTCATCCGACTTAACTGTAAGCATCTCTTGAAGGGTGTAAGCTGCACCATAAGCTTCAAGTGCCCAGACCTCCATCTCACCGAAGCGCTGACCACCGAATTGAGCTTTACCGCCCAATGGCTGTTGCGTAACAAGTGAATATGGACCGATTGAACGGGCGTGAATTTTGTCATCAACAAGGTGGTGAAGTTTCAACATATAAATGTAACCAACGGTTACTTCACGGCTGAAGGCTTCGCCTGTGCGACCATCATATAGAGTTGATTGACCATGCTCTTTATTGCCAGTTTTCGCAAGATAATGACGAATGTCACTTTCTTTTGCACCGTCAAATACAGGCGTTGCAATCGGAACACCTTTTGCAAGGTTTTCACCCAAGGTAATCAATTCTTCGTCAGAAGTTGGAAGCTCTTGGTCTTCGCCATAGATATCTTTCAAAGTTGCGATATATTGATCTTTTTGGCCAGCACGTTGATATGCTTCTAATGCTTCAGTTACTTGTTTACCAAGACCTGCGCATGCCCAACCAAGGTGGGTTTCAAGAATCTGACCAACGTTCATACGTGACGGAACGCCTAGTGGGTTCAACACGATATCAACATATGTACCATCTTCAAGGAATGGCATGTCTTCAATTGGGTTGATGCGAGAAATCACACCTTTATTCCCGTGACGACCCGCCATTTTATCACCAGGTTGAAGTTTGCGTTTAACCGCAACAAACACTTTAACAACTTTCATCACACCAGGAAGAAGGTCATCACCTTGTTTACATTTTTCAACTTTATCTTCAAAACGTGAATCCAATTCGCGTTTTGATGAATCATATTGTGATTTAATCGCTTCGATTTCAGCCATTACAGCTTCGTCTGAAAGCGCAAATTGCCACCATTGACCTTTAGAGAATTGACGCAAATCATCTTCCGAGATTTTGCCACCACTAAAGCCTTTAGGGCCAGAAACAGCATCCGCACCAGTTAGGATTTCTTTCATACGACCGTAAATGTTACGTTCAAGAATTGCCAACTCGTCATCGCGGTCTTTTGCCAATTGTTCGATTTCTTCGCGCTCAATTTGTTTTGCACGTTGATCTTTTTCAACGCCATGACGATTGAAAACGCGAACCTCAACAACAGTACCAGAAACGCCCGGCGGAACCTTCATAGAAGTATCACGAACGTCAGAAGCTTTTTCACCGAAAATTGCACGAAGAAGTTTTTCTTCTGGCGTCATTGGGGTTTCGCCTTTTGGCGTAACTTTACCAACCAAGATGTCACCAGGATTAACTTCGGCACCAATTGCAACGATACCAGCCTCATCAAGGTTACGAAGTGCTTCTTCACCAACGTTTGGAATATCGCGGGTAATTTCTTCAGGGCCTAATTTAGTATCACGCGCTGAAACTTCGAATTCTTCAAGGTGGATTGATGTGAAAACGTCATCGCGAACGATACGTTCTGAAATCAGGATACTATCCTCGAAATTGTAACCATTCCACGGCATGAATGCCACAAGAACGTTACGACCCAAAGCCAATTCACCCAAATCAGTTGATGGACCATCAGCAATAATGTCACCAGCTTTAACTTCATCGCCAACTTTCACCAATGGGCGTTGGTTGATACAAGTATTTTGGTTAGAGCGTTGGAATTTCATCAAACGATAAATATCAACACCAGGTTTAGTTGGGTCAGTTTCAGCAGTTGCACGAATAACGATACGTGTACCGTCGATTTGTTCAACAATACCAGTACGGCGGGCAACGATTGTTGCACCTGAATCGCGCGCAACAACGGCTTCCATGCCAGTACCAACAAGCGGCGCTTCGGCGCGGACCAAAGGAACGGCTTGGCGTTGCATGTTTGAACCCATCAATGCACGGTTCGCGTCATCGTTTTCCAAGAATGGAATAAGTGCCGCAGCAACCGAAACCACCTGTTTAGGCGAAACGTCCATAAGGTTTACATCACCTCTGTGCGCCATTGTCGCCTCACCGGCTTCGCGTGCCTCTAGAAGTTCTTCTTCTAGATTTCCTTCTTTATCAACAATCGAATTGGCCTGTGCGATTGTGTATTTCGCTTCGTCCATTGCAGAAAGATAAACAACTTCGTCTTGAAGTTTGCCATTTTCTACTTTGCGATATGGGCTTTCGATAAAGCCATATTTGTTTACACGCGCAAATGTCGCCAATGAGTTGATAAGACCGATATTCGGACCCTCTGGTGTCTCAATCGGGCAGATACGACCATAGTGAGTGATATGAACGTCGCGAACCTCAAAGCCCGCACGTTCACGTGTCAAACCACCAGGGCCCAATGCCGATAGACGACGTTTATGGGTAATTTCTGAAAGTGGGTTGGTTTGGTCCATAAATTGTGACAATTGCGAAGAACCAAAGAATTCACGAACCGATGCCGTAACAGGTTTTGAGTTAATCAAATCGTTTGGCATAACAGTATAGATTTCGATTGAACCCATACGCTCTTTGATTGTACGTTCCATACGCGTCAAACCGATGCGATATTGATTTTCCATCAATTCACCAACCGAACGAACGCGGCGATTTCCAAGGTTATCGATATCGTCAATCTCGCCTTTGCCATCACGTAGGTCGTGAATAACGCGCAAGATTTGAATTACATCTTCTTTGCGAAGAACGCGAACTTCATCATCACACTCAAGGCCAAGACGTGAATTCATTTTCACGCGGCCAACATTTGACAAATCATAACGTTCTTTTTCAAAGAATAATGAATTGAACATTGCCTCAGCTGTGTCTTGGGTTGGCGGCTCACCAGGGCGCATAACACGGTAAATATCGGTTAATGCACCAACGCGGCTGTCATTTTTGTCAAGCGCAAGAGTGTTACGAATCCAAGGGCCAGTATTTTGACCATCGATTGCAAGAACATCAATTTCTTCAATGCCCGCATTTTTCATGTCAACCAATGCAACATGGGTAATTTCATCACCAGCTTCGATGAAGATTTCACCAGTTTCAGGGTTTACATGGTCAAACGCAGCATAACGACCAATTAGATCTTCATCAGCAACCAAAAGTGCATTCACGCCTTCTTCAGCAAGTTTGTTTGCCGCACGTGCAGAAATTTTTGCACCAGCTTTGGCAATAACTTTGCCAGTTGCCGCATCAATCAAATCAGCATTTGGTTTTTCACCACGCCATTGTTCTGGCAAATATGGTTTTGACCAACCATCTTTATTTTTAGAATAAGTGATTGATTTATAGAATGTTGAAAGAATTTCTTCAGGCGTTAAACCAAGTGCCAATAACATAGAAGTTGCAGGCAATTTACGTTTACGGTCGATACGAACGTTAATTACGTCTTTGGCATCAAATTCAAAATCAAGCCATGAACCGCGATAAGGAATAACGCGCGCCGCAAACAATAATTTACCAGACGAATGGGTTTTACCTTTATCATGGTCAAAGAACACACCAGGTGATCTATGCATTTGCGATACGATTACACGCTCTGTACCATTTACGATGAAAGTTCCTTTGTCAGTCATCAAAGGAATTTCGCCCATATAAACATCTTGCTCTTTGATGTCTTTGATAAGGTGAACCGCCTGCTCGCCGCCTTCTGGGTCAACTTCGAAAGTTACCAAACGAAGTTTAACTTTCAAAGGTGCAGCGAATGTTAAATCACGACGGATACATTCATCAACGTCGAATTTAGGACGCTCGAACTCATAAGAAACATATTCTAAAGTTGCGCGGTTTTGGGTATCTTTGATTGGGAAAACCGAACGGAAAACAGCCTCTATACCCTCATCTTTGCGGGCATTAGGTTCTGCGTCCATTTGTAAGAATTGATCATATGAAGATTTTTGAACTTCAATTAGGTTTGGCATTGTAACTGTTTCAACAATTTTACCAAACGATTTACGAATACGTTTTTTGCCTGTGAACGACAACGTCATCGTGTATTCCTTATTTTACGCCAAATTAAATTCAGCTTATAATGATTTGAAAAATAACAATATTTACATTCTATAGCGCGGCAATTCCGGGCGACTGAACCCAATCTTGGCCACCGTAAACAATAGACGCAAAATTGACCCATACCAAAAAGCATGAGTCAACATTCGTCCTGAATCAGTCAGACAAGTGTGTTCTTATAGGAATTGGTGGGATTTGTGAAGGGGGAGATTGCAGGAATATTTCAATACCATAACAAACGACTGCGAGCATCAAATATTATAGCTTTCAATTTGAGTCTTTTGGGCTACTCGGCCACTAATTTGCCTCACAATGTAATCTCTTTCTTTCTGAGTTTTACACTTGCTAAACGAACTTTTTGCCAACCTTAGTTTGAAGTGCTGTCGGTTTGGAAGCTTTATTTGATTGCCTTCGACAATAACCCCAGTAATTTCTGCCGCCTTATTTACAAAGCCACGCTCTTTTCTTAGGCTTATAGATAGTCCAAATTTACTAATAACGGATTTAATTTGAGATATAGCGCGCAAAGAAAACGACACCCCTGAAACCGTTATGTCATCTACATAAATTGTTAGCTTGCATCCATTTTCAATTGCTATTTTGTTAATAATATTCCACATATCAGAATACGCATAATAAGCCAAAATTGGGCTGCAAGGGCTACCTTGAGGCAAATGCCCTTGGAAAGTGCTTACTTTAGTCAAAATAGCCGCAACATCTCTTGGACATTGTAAGATTTTATTAAAAAACCAAAATACCCTTTCCGCACGGCAAGAAGGAAAAAAATCTTCAATGTCTAATAGGTAAAACTGCTTTGACCCTCTATGTACTGCCGCATTCATGACATAAGATTTGTTTTTCGCAGGCGAAATAACATAATCTGGCGTCTCAATTCTATATAACAATTCGGCTATTCTTTTCTGAACAACCTTTAACCTGTCGAATGGCGCCTCAATCAAACGTTCGCCGCCGCTCTTTTTCGGCTCATTCCAACATTTGTATTTTTCATCATTTTTTGTAAAGTGCTGCAATCCATCTTCAGACAAAAACAACAATTCAGATAATTTTTTTGGCGAAGGCAACCTAAACAATCTGCTCTGATGCATTTTATGAAATTTTAATTTCTTTGCAGACATATTAATTAGTCTTTTCTTCGATTAGTTGCAAAAACTGAATTACTTTTGAAGCAATCGCATTCCTCGCTTTTTCGCCAATCGATTCGTCTGTTTTCGTGCCACCGAGATTTTCCGAAAAAAACATTATTGAAGATATTGGTATTTTGAAAAATTCGCTGTATTTCTTAATAACGTCAAGAGATGGAGTTCTATTACCGTTTTCAAGTTCAGAAACGTATGAACGCGAAACATCAAGACGTTCAGCAAGTTCTACTTGCTTTAAATCGTGAAACACACGCAATAACCTAAGAGTTTCTGATAACATTTTTATTTCCTATTGAATAAGTTCATACAAAAGGGCTAGCGACTTACCAATCTTCGTTATTCCAAATACGATAAATAAATCGTATTAAACTATAAATCAGTGGCCCCAACCGTAGGAGCCCACGAACAAGGAACTTAGACCGTAGCCACTTTGGCCATCTTTTTTCCTTATCGCTTTGTCGCCGCTGCTGTGATTCAATGTTATTAGAAGTCATATTACTTCTCCTCTGGGTTGCTCTCACCTGAATTGATGAGATGTCTTCGCCAACCCAAAGACGGACACAACAGCTTCGCCATCCTGTACCTGACACGTCCAGTCTTCGGACGTGTCTGCTTAGCGCCTCGGTAACACTCTCTCGAGTCTCACCTTTTCGCAGCAAGCGGAAGGGAATTTCCCCACAGATTGCTTTCGCAACCCTAAGATTTAGAAGACTTTTACTTCCAAGATTCCAATGAAACCTTTGAATGTGCCCCTTATACTATTGATTCGCTAATTCAGCAAGAA
>JGI24215J29973_1015587_pt1 | contig 10732 bp, 17 predicted proteins | sample EnhBioin_Aerobic_3_FD_29973 | JGI IMG/M metagenome (IMG submission 29973) | reverse complement strand
CGCTTGGGCATGTTGTGTAACATTTGCCGTTCAATAAGAATGTTCCTGAAACACAAGTCGTACATGTAAGGTTGTCAACACATATGGAGCAGCTTGTGCCACAATTTCTACATTGATACCCACCTGTTTTGAGAACAGAGTAAGTTTGTTAAGGACATGATGTGATACATTCGTTGTTATATAAAAAGTAAGGAATTACACATTTTTGGCAATCACTCAATGTAGTACATGTGAGACAAAGGTTTTTGCATTTCTAACAAGTGGAAGTAGATGACTGAATGTAGTAATAATCTGGGCATGTTGTCGAACAGCTGGTAACGACACCAGTGGCTGATAGTGTGGCATAAAATCCAGTTGAGCACTTGTAACATTGAGTAGCATCACATGTTTTACAATTAGCTAACGAACATGGAGTGCATGAAGTCACATTGGTCGCAGGATCGACTGCCAAATATGTACCATTAGCGCATTGACTTGAGCAAGTATTTGTGGCTGATGAGTAAATGAATCCAGATTGACAGCTTGTGCAATTTGTTGGTGATGAGATACAATTTAAGCATGGATATTAACATTTTTAACATGTTTTTGTTGTCGGGTTGGGGTAAGTTTATGCTGGGCATGAGGCAACACATTGGTAGTTCCACAGATAATAATTTGTTAGACAGATTGTGCAATTACTACCCGTCACAGAGCACGCAGAACACGGCGACATACATTAAAGACAGACAACGTTATTCACCCCAGCTATAGTACCTTCATAAGTCCCTAAAGGACACACATCAACACAAGTATTAGAATAAAGCCTATAGGTACTCTTACAGCTGGTACAATTTGTAGTCGTACCAACACAAACTAAACATTTACTATCACACAATCTGCATGTGTTGTTGAAGGGTTGGGTTGTTAAGGGGCAGCTTGAGTAACATAGATTGTTGTAGAATATGTATGTGGAGTTGATACATTGTGTGCAGGTTGTTGAGGATGTGCATGTGAGGCAATGTTGGGGACAGTTTAGGCATTGGCTGTTGTAAAGGTAAGTGCTGGCTGGGCAGGTGGTTGGGCATGATTGGCCGTCGCTTGATAATAATGTACCCGTTTGGCAGCTAAAGCATTGACTGGAGTCGCATGTTAAGCAATTACCACCATATTTTGTCGAGCACGATTGGCATTGAATTGTTCCACTGTCATAATACGTACCTATTGGACATCTAGCTTGGCAACTACCATCTGCCTGATACGTATACTAAGGAGACCAACAAGCCAAGCAGTTCGTCCTGAAACCGCCATAACAAGTCAAACACGTATAATGGCAAGGTGAACAAGTTCCCAATGCGTTCAGGTACTCACCGTTTCGACATGTGTTAGGAACAGGTGAGCATGAGCCGTCATTATTATTGTGGAAGTTATCATTACATACTGTACAAATATCAACACCAGTTGAACAATCTTTACAACCTGTTTTACATGGCACGCAGGATAAACTTGATGAAACTGTAGCCGGTGCATAACCCAAGGGGCATTATTGAACACAAGATCCTGATAAGAGTTTGAATGGAGAGGTGCAGACAGTACATTGCGAAGATGATGAACATTGTGCGCAATTTGGCAACATACATTTCAGGCAAATCATATTGACATTATCAGCATAATACCCAGCCGGGCATTGACTCACACATGAATAAGTAACTGTGTTTGGTGCCGAGTATAAATAAAAAGTGTCTTTACATTTTGTACAACCTGAAACTAAACAGTTTGCACAGTTTGTGATAAGGCTTTCGCAAGTTGAGCAAGATTGTGGAGAAACAAGGGTATTGCCATAGTATCCACTTGGGCATGTAGCCAGACACATGTTGTTGAACAAAAACAATGGTGTGGCACATTTTGTACACTGTGTGGACGATGTCGTACATTAGAGACAATTAGTTGCGCATATTTGACACGTAGAGGTAACAGAGTTCACAAAATACCCACTAACACATTGTGTACAGTGATTCATCAAATCCAATGCATACGGCTTGTTGCAGTCAGTACATTGTGTGGAGTTGCACAGCTTGCAATTAGTTTAACAGATTGTACATGCATTAGTTGAGTTTGGGTAATACCCCACTGGGCATGTAGGTACACATTGATTTTGGTATAAATAGTAGTTGGTATTACAAACAGTGCATGTGTAGTCGTTAATGCATGTGGTGCAGTATGAGCTGCATGGCAGGCAGTACTTGTCCTGGTAGGCGTAAAAACCTGCAGATGGACAATTCGCCAAACAAGTGTTATTTGGATACAAAAAGTATGGACTGGCGCATGTCGTACACATAGTCTTGGACGATAATGTCGAGTAATAACACTACAAGCAATATGGTACTTGACTCGAGCAGCTGATACATGTTGATGTATTGGTCGAGTAGATATAATTGGTTATTGAAGGTATGTTGAGTTAATTGCAGTTGAGTATGCATTTGGTTGTTGTTGAGTTTGTGAATAAAATGTATCCTGAGTAGCATGCCGTGCACGTAGTTGATGACTGGTTGCAATTTAGGCAATTAGTAACACTACATTGCGTACACTTGTTTATAGTTGCATTTCTAACATACCCTCCAGGACAATCAGTCAAGCACGACGACCCTAAAAGATAATAAACCACACCTGTAAGATTCACACACGACGTACACTGAGCAGCTGACGGTCCATAACACGTCGCACATGCAGTATTACAATTGACACAACTGCTATTTGACGGCTCAACATACTGATTGGCCAAACACACGATATTTGATGCATTGCAATTTGGTGGCGAGTACAAAGAGTTTGAACATGTTAAGCAGTTGGTGTTATTGTCGCATGTAAGGCATAGTGTGGGACATTTTTGGCATGATAAAGTTGAGGATTGGATGTAGTAGCCGCTTGGGCATGATGACAGGCAGTTATTATTATAAAAATATCCTGTCAGGCAGCTTGTGCATTGGACGTTATTATTTTGAACGATACATTGATTACATGGAGATGGACAGTCGACACAATATTTTCTATTGACATATGTTGATAATGGACATTGCTGTACACAAGTTACAGCTTATGATGATGGGTTGATATATAGGTAAAATCCTGTAGTACAAGATGTACACATGTCCGAAGATATGCATTACAAACATCCAGCAGCACAATCTTTACATGTGGTGGTGTTGGGAACAAGATATGTGGAGACTGGGCATTGTGAGTAACATGAGCCGTTGTAGACATATTGCATGCAAAATTATGCAGGCACACAAACGTTATTAATATTGACAAATCCTGTTGGACAGATAGCAAGGCATTGATTCAAATAAAACACATATGGATACACACATGTAATGCAGGTTGTTAAGTCTTTACAAGTGAGGCAATTATTCTCACAGGGGGTGCATTGATTACTTATATTAGATAGATAAGTATTGCTTGGGCATGTGGAATAGCATGTGCCGTTGATCAAAAATAATGGGGTTAGACATTGTGTGCATGAGATGAATTGACTGGTGGTGTCGATTGTACACTGGTTGCAATTCAGAGGGCACTTTTTGCATGTGTTGTCGACTGTAGAAGGGATGAGTCCTGATGGGCATGTTGTTATGCACTTGTCTTGGTAAAGGTACTTGCCGGTTTCACACGAAATGCATGTTAACGAGTCAATACACGATACACACCCAGATGAGCAAGGCACACAAAGCTTGTTGGCAGAGTCATAATAGTACCCCAAACCACAATTAATGTCACATTTTCCTATCAAATTATTAACAATCAACACATTGGGATACCCACAACTTGTACAATTACTCGCACTGCCTTGACAAGTAAGGCATTTGGACAAATCACACTGTCTACAGATACTGTTAGCGTCGCGATAATACCCCACCGGACATTGTCCAATACAGACACCATTTATTAATGATAAGGGGTTGTTGCAAGTGAGACATTGGTCATATCTGGGACCATAGCAAGATTGGCATGAGATGGAACAGTTTGAACATGTATAAGTGAGTGGGTCGTAGAATTGATTCACTAAAGTACAATTTGTTACACAACTTGATGTAGTAGAGTTATAGACAAATCCATCATAACAGTTTGTGCATTTTGACTCACTGTCTACACATGTCTTACAAGATGTGCTACACATTTTGCATTGGCCATTTATAGCGAAGTAACGATCAGGGCATGTTGACAGGCATTTTCCTTACAATAAATACTTTCCGCTGGGACAGGAGAGGCATTTTTCAAACGTACATGTCAGGCATTAGCTGCTGCATGGGATACATGTGGAATTTATTGATGGGTAATAGCCAATAGGGCATGTTTATGTACAACTGTAAGTGGTGATGTTGTTCATTGGAGAGGCAAGGAGGAAGTAGTTTTGCCTGCATGAGGTGCAGTTGCCAAGCGATGTGCATGTGAAACATTTGGAGTCACATAACTGGCATGTATTTGAGACAGTATTCAAAAAGTATCCGTTTGAGCATTGACTCACACACTTTCCATTAACCAAATATGTCCCATTGCCACACACCAAGCACGTAGTCTGATTAAAGCACGACATACAATTCGCAATCATACCAGAACATTGTACACATTATTGCCTAAATATCGATTGATAAAAACCATCAGGACAACTTATCACACATGTACCCTGAGCCAACAAGTAAGGGAACATACATTATGTACATGTTGTTGAATTGGTGCAATATAAACAACCCTAGAGAGAGTTTGTACATGGCTGGCAAGAAGATTGTGTTGTTGGTGATGATAATGTTGTGTTTGTTATAACAAGGTATTGATTTAAGGGGCATTTGTTTATACACTTGCCGTTTGAGTAGAAGTATCCTGTTATGCATGATGTGCATGTTGCCAAACTCGTGCAGTTGTAGCATTTGCTTTGGATAGAGTCGCAGTCCACACATGTGTTGTCCTCTTGGTATGTTCGTTATCCGCATACAGTCACACAAGTGCCTCTTTGTAACAGATATGGAGACAGGCATTGGATACAGTCGCCGTTGGAGTTGCGGTACAAACAAGTTGATGGTTGGCAGGTGGCTAATGTGGTGTTGATGATATATCCCATGGGGCATGTCTACACGCATGATGCCTTGAACAGGTAATATCCTGACTTGCAAGATGTACATTCTGTGTATCTGCAAGATACGCAGTTTGTAGGGCATGAAAGGCATGTGAAATTGTCAGCCTGGAAAGTGTTCACTGGGCAGGTTAGCACACATGAAAAAGTTGTGTTTGTTGTTGTCGTACTAGTTCCTACAGGTAATAAAGTGTTTCTAATAAGGTTAAATGGCTCAACACACTTTCTACATACAGAACTATTATTCGTGAACTCACAAATTTAGCAATTTTGCAATGCGCACTGTGTATTTGGCTTACATACATTGTTTGTCGCCAATGTCCAATTAGTCACACACTATGTGCAATAGGTCTTATTCATACACGCAACACACCCTACAGGACATTTAACACACTTAGCTTGGAGGCTGTTGACGATAGTGGTGCTGAAAGTATTCATCTCTGTAGTCTTTTTGACTAAATTGACTCCCTTAATTACTGACCCATAGTTGCTATTGGATCCTGCATAGGCACAAAACTTCAATTCGACATCTGTAGAGTTTGTGGATAGTGAGATGTTGACAGTTTCTGTATGTACGAGATAGTCTGATGGGTAAATGTGTGACACTTCTATTCCGTTGAATATCACCTTGAATTGACAGTCTGAAAATTGGCGATTTTTCCTTGCTGCGTATGAAAACTGTAACTGGTAGTCGCCTGAAGTCAATGCCGGAATGGTTTGTTCTACACAACTATTTCGCTGACCAAGTTGGATGACTCTCTAAGTAGTTAAGTAACTGCTATATAGCCGACCATAACCAATTTCTAATGTGGAATCAGGCAGCCATCCATCAACTTCGTTATAATAATTAGATGAGTTATAAATACATGTTTATGCTTGACACTTATTTTGTTAGAAATCACCATTTTTCACCATATTTACAAGTAAAGTAGGTGTCGAAAATGACACAATAGCAGCTGCATATGTACCTGTAGGACATTACAATACACAAATAGACTCATAGAGATAAAACCCTGACACACATGATTTACAATTATAAACAGTCGAACCATTACATTCATTACACGGGCTCAAACAAGGCTTACACAAATTAGTTGATGTTCGTGTCTAATAAGAGTATTCGGCAACTTGATAAGTTCCTGATGGGCAAAAGGCTAAACATTTTCCATTGTATAATACTGTTTAGTTGTGGCATTGGATGCATGCTTCATAAACTACACAAGCCATGCAGTTGGGGCTGCAGCTTCTACAGCGTTGGGTTAAGATGTCGGGGTATGTTCCGATTGGGCATGTGGGTAGACATTTGCCTTTGTACATGAATTTGCCATTTGTACATGTGAGGCAGTATGTTGAGTTCAGGCATTGGTTACAGTTTTCAGAACATGCTGAGCATTGATACCCATTAATTGAAGCGTTTTTAGCAAATCTACCATCACCACAATCACTGACACACTTACTGATTTATGAATCATATACAAACCCTTCAACACATGTTGTACATTAACTTTAACTCTTACAAAAATTGCATGGATATTGGCACCTTTTACATGTTAAGTCTGCTAAGCTGAGGAAAGTTCCTGATGGGCAGTCTAAAATACATTGGTTTTCGTACAACACATAAGATGGCTGACATTATTTGCATAAGTTGAGACTGTCACACTTTTTACAAGTGCTTGGGCAATCGATACAAATTTGACCCTGCTAATATGTTCCATCGGGGCATGAATCATAACATATGCCCTTGTATGATTTTTGTTATAATTGGCAGGATTTGCAATATGTTGAGTTCAGGCAGTCATAGCAATCAGAAGGACACTTTTGGCATTGACCTATGGTGTCATTTTTATAAAACCCAATGGGACATTATTTCCAGCATCTTCTTTCAAATAAATAAAACCCAGTAACACATTGCGAACAGTCATTAGGGCCGATTGAGCACGCAGTACAAGTCAAGTTGCATATTTTGCAGTTCTTGCCATCAGCATACGTACCTGAAGGACACTTATCCACACACGATGAGGTAAGAGTTAATGAAGTCGGAGTAAGTAACAACAAGTATGGGGATTAACATGTTTCGCAAAGTTGAGTATTGAGACATTTTAGGCAGTGTGAAATGTTACAAGTAGGGCTGGTGTTATTAGTCGGATAGCAATACCCATACATAAGCGTATACCCATTAAGACATTTGGTACAATTATTCATAGCCGTACATGTCCTACAATTTGATGAGCAATTCTGACACGTATTAGTCTGCTGGTCTTCGTATCTATACTCGCCACAGTCTATGAGGCAGTAGCTGGTCAATGTACCATTAACATATTATTTGTGAAGATAGTAGCCGTTGAGACAATTTTGGCACTGTAAATCAGAGACACAATTGAGACAGTATTATTTGCAGTTGGAGCATGTAGTGTTGAGTCTGTTGAAGTATTTTGTTGATGGGCATGTTGTTGTGCATTAGCCGTTGTATAAAATAGAGCCAGATAGACATTGTGTGCATTTTGTCTAAGATGCGCATGAGAGACAGTTTCGGGGGCAGTTCTTGCACATGGGGAAGGGTGTCGAATCTGCATAGTACCCGACAGGGCATACTGTCAAACAGTCGTTATTCAATTTGAAATAGCTTGGTGCGCATCTTGTACAATTGGAGGTCACACATTCTACACAATTGTACCATTTTGATGAGCATTTTCCACACCTGTATCCTTGGTTAACCAAATCCAAGTATGGCTGGGTGTTTAGTGGACATTGGAGATAGCACCATCCTTCGTAAAGATAGAATCCTCCCGTGCAGACTGAACAGTTATAGGGACTGGAACATACTTGACAGCCCCATTGGCAAAGTTAGCAAACTCTGCTGTCGTAATCTACTGGATAGGTTGAGCCTGGACATGAGTTTTGGTAGCATTGAGAGCGGTAGAGATAGTAGCCAGGGTTGCACGTGATGCATTGGAATTATGCAGACCCTGTACACGACAAGCACGATGGGTGACACCAATCACAGTGACCTGTGGTATCTTAATACTTTCCAGCAGGACAATTCTCCACACATCTTCCATTTGCCAATTTAAAAGTACCATAACAACTGAGACATTGATCCTCACTACTTCCATAACAGCTGAGACAATTTGATGAGCAAAACAAACAAGTAGCAATTTATTTATCTGTGTTTAAAGGGTTGCTGTTGTAATACCCTAAGGGACATTCTCTTACGCATGTGCCGATTTGTGTGTTTGGGACGCGTTGGATTGGGTGCAAAAGGAGGAAATATCCTTCGATACAGATGGAGCATTATGTGGCGCTGACACAGGTCAGACATTATGCTGGGCATTTTCTGCATTGGTTACCCAGTGGGTACTTGAAATATCCCGAGCTACAGTCAGTCACACAAGTTGATAGCTTCAGATAATATTGTATACCCAATGATGACACACCACATGATGTACACACAGTCGAGTTGAGGCAAGTCGTACACCCAGTGGAGCAGTTTACACAAACAGATGAGTTTTTGTACTGGTTTGATAAACACGACGTATCAGTGACACAATTGTTTGATGATGCCATAATGTATGGGCTGTAGCATTGGTAACATCTTCCCATGATGTCGCATGACTTGCAGTTGACTTTACATGGAAAGCATTGGTAACCGTCAGATGTGTAGCCTTAGGGGCATGTGGAGAGGCATTGGACTGTAGTGTTTATGTTTATGACTTGAGGGTTAAGGACATAGTTGGTGTTGCATTTTATACACGTGAGGTTAGATAGGCATTATTTACAGTTATCAGGGCAGCTTTGGCATGAAACGATATTATTAGTCTGGGTCTTCACCATGTCTAAGGGACAAGTGAATGAGCACTGGTTACTTGGACTGAGTAAGACAAGCATTGGGTTCATGAAAATACATTGGTCACAAGTTGAGCTACCATTCACCAATGTATAATGGTTACACAAGGGATCTTTCCATCTACATACTCTCTGGGTAAGATTAGATTGAGACACGAGATCGAAGTATAATTATTCCTGCTCGACCTTCTATGATGAGCATTGTTCGATACATTTACCGTTGTCTAAGACTGTTGTTAATGAGCAATGATAGCATAAATCCTTGTAGCAGGAGGTGCAATTTTATGGGCATGGTAGGCATTGGAATGTCTTTTCGTCATAATAGAAGCCGACTCTAATTGAGCATGGCGTGTCGATAACACATTTGCCTTCGAATAAAATGTAATTATTTGCGCATAGTAAGCAAGAAGTGTCATTAAAGCACGATTTGCAATTCGCTGAACAAGGTTGGCAAATCAATGAGCTGTCAGGATAGTAATTTAGAGGGCATTCACGTATACAAGATTGAGAGAATAAAAAATACCCAGTTTCACATGAACTACAAGATTGATAATTCACACAAGTCATACATGGAGACAAACATTTTGTACATTGGTTTGTGTTCATCAAAAAGTACCCAGCAGAGCATGTGCTCAGGCATGTATTGTTTTGAAGCACATTGGTAACAGTAGAGCAAGCAGTGCATTGATTTGATGCAGGGCCATAACATTCTGAGCAACTGCCATCACAATTAGTAGTTGAGCAATTATTATACTTTACACATTTGGGTATACACTAGCCACCTGAGATGATCATATTCCCACTGGTGTTGTCTGTACATCGTGTGCATGTAAATTGATTTGTACAAGTGGCGCAGTTCTATAGGCATTTTAGGCACTGGTTTGTTGATGATGGATCTAAATAAAATCCTTATGAGCATGAAGGTATACAGTTGCCTTGTTGATAGACAGTGCCATTCGCACATGTCGAGCATGTCCCATAAGAGCATTTTGTACAGTTTGCACCACATGCGATACATTCAAGCCTATTCACACCATAAGTAGAGTCAAATGTCGATCTTAATTAAGTATTTGATGGACAATATTGCGAGCATAAGCCTGTAGTTGAGTTCAGGATATACCCCTATTGACAAATAAGACATTGATAGCTGTTGTAAGAAAACATGCATGCAAAACAGTTGCGAAGGTTGCTGCTTACTAATGAACATAGTATACATTTTGATTCAGTCATTGTTTATATCTTTGCGAATATGTACCCTGTTTGGCATTTTGGGACGCATCTGCCAAGTTATGTCAACTGGCCAATGGTGGTGTTGCAATCGCAAGTGCCTGTGGCTGTTGTCTTGTATGGGCTGATGCATTCTAGGCAGACATTGGGGCCTGAGCATCGTCTGCAGTTGGTAGGACATGTTCCGGATCTCACGAATAAGTTACTCAACCCAAAATATACATAATCCGAAAAAGACGTTCCACTCGTACTCGATGTATTCATCAAATCAGTCCGTATTCTAATTTTCAACATTGACGCTTGATGGGAAAGATAAAGGTTGAAAAACCCAAGATTATCAGGTGTTCCGCTCAAACAGAAATCTCTATGTCTGATATTGAATGAATATGACTTTTGTGTTGATATAAGGACTCCTTAAATTAAATCAAGTTTGTAACTTTCTTGATCGTTTATTTCTAATATCATTTTTGTATTTGTCCAATTATTTACTGCTACGAATTGGAATTTTATATGGACCCAGTCGTGATGGGGCAGGCCGAAGTAGCTTTTTATTACCTGGGTGTT
>JGI24215J29973_1016683_pt1 | contig 11153 bp, 1 predicted proteins | sample EnhBioin_Aerobic_3_FD_29973 | JGI IMG/M metagenome (IMG submission 29973) | reverse complement strand
GCGTTTTATAAAAGAGCATATACAATGTATATATTTTTTAAGCTGTCGCAATGACAATAAATAAATGCGTATAGTCCTCTAACTGCTTTGCTAAATCCGGAGCTCGATATCTAAGGATATTCATTGTAAAATCGCACGGTGGAAAAATATGAACAACGTATGAGCCGCCGTTTTGAATAAAAACATTAATGATTCCGGCTGCTCGTTTCTCAGTGAGATAGTTGATAAAACCTGTACGAAGACAACTAGTTTCGGCCATTTGTTCGTAAGGTGTTCGACCATACGGCACCGCAATCAATATCGAGTGTTCGTTGTCCGATTGCAGCTTCCGATGCACACCTTCGAGTTGATTCTTCTCGAGAATCATACGATGAAGGATCTTCAACGGCGTATTGTTCGCATCGACGGTCATTTGTGCCAAACAGCTCTTGGCAATGTCGATATTGCCCGCCACGAAGTTCATGGCTACCGAAGCCGTTTCGTTCTTTATCGAGAAGCTTCCTGTCCACAGTATTCGATTCAGATGCTCTTGCAGCTCGTTATAGTAGTTTTGTTCGCTCATAAATGTGTCTCTAGATGCGGGGAAGTTTTGTGCTGCGATTAGAGATGATTTTTGTTGTTCGAATTGTTGTTGTTGCTGCTGCTGCTGCTGCTGTTGTTGTTGTTGTTGTTGTTGTTGATTTCCTTGAGTTGATTGTGGAATAGGAGTTCCAGCTGCCATTTGAGAGCTCAAATAGTTTTTCGTATATTGATTGAACGCCAACGAATTGAAATACTCCTGTTGCTGTTTATCGCTGTAACCGAAGCCTGACATGAGCATTTGATTCGCATAGTCGATTGGATTAGGGTTATTTGGAGTGGAGGACGGCTGTTTTTGAGATATTAGATTGTTGAGCCCGTGCGCACCTATGAGTGGCTGCTGTGAGAATGCAGCGGCGGCAGCAGCAGCGTTGTGTGCTAAATCAGCGGGCAGATTATGGCTACCAGAAGCGCCGAATAGCGGGAAAGAAGAGCCAGTTAGCTCAGAGAGAGCCGAATAATACGCTTGATATTGAGGTTGTGGCATCGACATGTGATGTTGATACTGAGAAAACGGGTTAGATAGTGATGAGGTATTGAAATGCTGCTGACTTTGTTGCTGCTGATTTGTAGCTGCTTGTTGCTCTTGGTAGAGCTGTTGTTGTTTCTGCTCGTACTCTTTAGCTAGCTGCTTCTTTCCGGGCGGTTTAATGATATTAACCGACTGTTTGGGTGGCTCTTGAGGTGGAGGAGGTTGCGGTTGAACTTGCGGCGCTTGAGCTGGCTCATATACAGGCTGCTTTTTGACAGCGGTCTCGTTAACGTTTACATGATGACCGTGATGCATATGATGGTGTTGACTAACCGCTTGTGACTGAGCTTGTGGCGGCTGAGGCGCTTGAGGAGTCGTCGCATCTCTATCGGGCTTCATTTGAGACGTCTGCTGGAAGATTAGATTCATCTGGTTGAATATATCAGGCCGCATAAAAGTACTCTCCAAAAATTGATAACTAGCATCTGGTATCGCGGCTGCTGGTTGTTTTTGTGGCTGTTGACTCGAACCACTACTAGTTTTAACCTTCTTAGTCTCTTGAACAATCGGAGGTAGTTGAGGTTGAGGCGATTGTGGCACAGGCGGTTGCGGTTGCTGCTGCTGCTGCTGTTGTGGTTGAGGAGTTTGTCTAGACGATTTCGACGATTGACGCTGCACGATTTGTTGTTGCTGCTGCTGCTGCTGCAGCTGAGGCGTCTGTGGTAGCTGCTGCTGCTGAACTGGCTTGGGCTGCTGAGGAATTGGGCTACTTGGAACTGTCGGTGTTTGTGGCGCTGGCGTTGCTTGAAACTGCGGAGGAGTGAGAAACGTAAGTGGNAACTTGGANTAGGCCTCTTGCCAGTTAGTTGCAGCCTCGATTGAGTTGAGAATCGGTTGCGAGAACGACTGTTGTTGCGGTGGTGCTTGACTCGATGTTGTCGGTTTAGTCGTCGCTTGTTGTGGCTGTTGTTGTTGTTGTTGTTGTTGTTGATTGAGAGGCGGACTTTCGGTCTTTTTCACAGACGTCTTTTTGGCCACGGCTGCAGTCGCCTGGTTCATCAATTGCATATACTCGTCGGTTTTGGCGATCGGCGGATTAAACTGCGGGAAACTCATNGNCACATCGGTTTTTCCAAACGGTGCCGTCGGATATCCCAATTGATCGAGTATTAGTTTAGTCACTTGATCATTAAGAGCGATTGGTGGTTTTAGTCCTGGAATATCCAACTTTTCTGGGTTGATAATCGTCTTTTCTTTTCTAGATGGATTAACCTCTTGTTGCTGCTGTTGCTGTTGTTGCTTAGCCGGTTGCTTTTCAATCATCACTTCTTTCGGCTGCTCGATTTGTTGCAATTGAGACAACGTCTCTAATGCGGTTTGATAGATATCGATATGACGAATGTTATCTTCCTTTTTAGCAACTACAGGAATGGTAGCAACAGGAGTGCTAACAACAGGAGCGGGTGTAGTCGTCGTCGTCGTCGTCAATTCAGCTTGCTTCTTATTCATCTCCAACAATTGCGCTTCTAGATTCATTATCTCCGCTGGTATAATATGCGGTTCGATTTGATGTTGTTTGTTCGAATCGAATGTCGATTTCTCCTCTTCGTTTAGGCAAGTGTTGGTCTCGTGCACTTTAAACGGCTGTAGTTTGTGAGTTTCTTCAACAACTGGATTGGTTGTTGTTGAGCTTGTCGTCGCCTTTTCAGCCAACATCGCTTCGAGTAGCATCTCCATATTACCGAAATTCTTGTCTAGATTAGGCGGCTTTGAGCTTTCGACTTGAGCAACTGCTTCAATAGGCGTTGTTTCAGGCTCTAGTGCTTGTTTTATAGTCTGCTTTTGTTCTACGGCGATTTCGAGCACCTTCTCAACGACCTCCTTCTTCTCCGAATTCGACTGTTGAATATCCATGGACTCAACTTGAGTCATCTCGGTGGACTGATGACTAGTCGATTCGGGCTGCTTTACTTCCTCTAATACAACCGGCTCAATGTCTGTATGGGTCTGATTTAGAGGAGGCAAACAGGTCGGAATCGATTCCTTCAAGTCCATGACAGCAGGATTAAACGAGATTTCAATCGCTGGCTGATTCGTCGCTGACTCGTGAACTGATGGCTCTTGAGCGACGACGGCCACTTTGAACGGGAGAATCGGTGGCGATGGACTTTTGGCCGGTCGTTGTTCGCTAACAATATCGCCAACAACAGCTGGCAATTCTTCTTTTTCAACAGCTGTCTCAATCTTAGCGGGCAACTCGACTAGTTTCTCATCCGGCTTGTTTAGAACATCTAGAGTCGAGAAGTTGGACCCCTTATCCTCGAGCATCAAAATAGTCGGCTCGATTCGTAAAAGATCCGATCTATGACTCGAGTTGCTGCTCGTCGAACCCGACGATCTCTCCTTTCTTAGATTCTGCTTCTCGGTCGACACGAGATCGGCTAGATTAGCGAGTGCATCGAGCTCTTTATCTTTCTCTTGATCGATCTCCATCGAGGAGTTGCTTTCGATCAGCGGCTTGGCGATGTCGAATTCTGCTAATCGATCGACCTCTTTTACCACATCTTCTTTAACTTCTTCNTTCTCTATTTGAGGTTCAATTCGATTCGACTCTACTTCTACTTTATCATTTTCGGTTGTTTGTGGCTCTTCTTGCTCTTTTTTCAACTCGGACTCCTCTTGTTCTTTAACTATCGGCTGCTCACTCACTACTAAAGTTTTCTCGTCGTTAGACGTTTGTGTTTGTTCGACTACTTCTTGACTAGATGCTATTGAGCTTGAGCTTGCTTNACTCTCTTTCTTCTCGACTTCGACTACTTCTCGGCTCTCTACCTTCGAAGCGTTCTTATTGGTCGCGTCGAAGATCTTCTTCACCGCTTGATCGACCTCATTCTCTTCGTCTTGAGTGGTGGCGCTCGTCGAATTCTTCTTGTTGCTATTTCTCAAGTTCTGAATGTTCTTCGACTCAGTCTTTATTATGTGACTCAATGTCAGAGGCTCGTCGTCGAGTGCGCCGCTTATGCTGCTATTACTGCCGCTACTCAGTGTCGACTTCGTGCTCGACTGGTCGTTGTACGTCTCTTTGTTTACTTGTTTTATTTGTTTCGGTTTTTTCATCTGTTTCGAGTTGTCCGAGTTTTCCACCGCTTTCTCTTGCGATTGGCTCTGTTTAGTAATCGGTGTCGTCTCTTTTTGTTTCTCTTTCTCTTTCTGAACCGTCTTTGAGGTCTCTTTTGACGCTACTGATGTTGTTGTTGTTGAAGTCTTTTGCTTCTCTTTACCGATATTATTATTTGATTTGTGGTCATTATCAGAGTCTTTAGCGTCTTTAGACTTAACAGCAGCAGGTTTTGTCGGTTGAGATTGATTCTTCGAGCCATGTTCAGCGTCTTTCTTTTGTTTTGGCGCCGCTTTCGATTCGTCACTAGTGTCTTCGTGGTCTTTGGAGACCTTTGACGGTATGCCGTTTTCGTCAGTATCGCTAAGTTTTCGTTTCTTTACAGCTTCGTTTGTTTTTGTCGAATTCGCTACTGTTGGTTTAGTAGTCGTCGTTGCTGCTGCCTTAAATGACGTCGAAGAAGACGACGATGAAGCGATCGAATCTTTACGAGATCGTTTCGTTTGATTTGACGTTGGTGTCGATTCGCTCTTCGCTTCTTTAATCTTGGTCTTAGTCTTTGAAGCGTCTATGTCTGAATTAGGCGGTGATTCTTCAGCGTCAAATAACGATTCGTTGCTCTTTCGTCGCTTTCTCTTCTCGGTTTTAGCTGCCTTTTTATTCGATGGCGTTTCGCTTACTGACTTATTCGTTTTCTTAGCGGTTTCCTTCACCTCTTTCTTGGTGGTCGTCTCCTTTTTCGATTTCGCCTCTTCTACTTTAGAATCGATCTCTTCATCATCCGAATCGAGTTCCAACTTCTTTTTCGGCTTTTGCTTGTTGTTGTTCTTCTTGCTCATATCCTCGTCGGATGAACTACTCTCGTCCGAACATGAACTCGAGCCGCTCTTAGACGAAGACGAATCGCCCGAGGTCGACAAATTAGACGAGCTCTCGTCGTCGCTACTACTCGACTCGCTGTTGGACGAGTCGCTTTTAGCAGCCGCCTTCTTTTTCTTTCCCTTCGTTGATCGCTTTTTCCTCTTGCCCTTCTTTTCATTCTCCTCTGGCAAGTCGCCTCTAGGTCGAGCCTTTACTCTGTCGTACATCGAAGTCGAGTAGTTCTCTGCGATGAACCGTTGGCTGTCTATTAGTGATATGAGCTCACGGTTTAACTTTCCCATTCGCTTGTTCGATTTCGATGTGTTCTCCGACGACTTTTTCGACGACGATGAGACTTTTCCTTTTTCCTTCTCTTTTTCACTCGTCTTTCCCGTCTTCTTTTTACTACTCATTTCCTTGCTTTTCTTCTTCTCGACTTGACTAGATTTTTCAGCTTTTATAGTCGAGGAAGTGGTTTTCTTGGCGGTTTCTTTCGATGTCTTGTTGTTAGGAGACCCGGAAGCCGATGATGATGATGAAGAGTACGAAGAGGACGAAGACGAGGATCGCGATGACGAAGAGCCGGACGACGATGATGAGCCCGATGAGGACGATCTAGATGACGAGGAAGAGCCCGACGATGACGAGTCCGAGTCCGAGGATTCGGACGAGCTTGCTTTTCGAATTGGCGCTTTCTTTTGTTGACTCGCTTCTGTTTTTATCGTCGGTTTTGTACTGCTGCTTACTTTGTTCTCTGGTTTTTGTATTACTTTCGGCTTTGGTTTTTCGGCTTTTGTTGTACTTGTTGTCGAAGTAGTTGATAATTGTGACTTAATTGGAGTCTTAGTGTCTTCTTTAACCTCGGTTTTCTCTGTCTTAACTACAGGCTTTTGTACTTTTTCAGCGTGTTTCTCATTCTGTACTTGCTTTTCATTATGTTTTTCAACGACAGGTTTGTTATCAGATGGTTTTTTAGCTTCAACTACAGTTTGCTTCTTCGTATCTGGGACTTTAGTTGTCTTCTCTGTCGAATCCGCAGCCTCTGAGTCATAAAGGTCTTTTAAGTCGGATGTTTTGCTCACCGTTGGCTTTTTTGTGCTGCTTGTTACCGTCGATTTCGTCTCACTTTGAGCGTGTTCGTTCGAGACTACTTTTGTTGTGGACGATTTAATTTCTGATGTTGATGTTGATGTTGTTTTCACCGGTGTATTTGTTGTTGGCGTACTTGTTGTCTGTGGCTTTGGCTTGTTTATTAGTACTGGCAATTGGCTAGGCTTTTTTATTGTAGGCGTTTGCGGGTTTTGAGAAGAAGCGGCTTTTTCTGTTTTTTTCTCTTCGACTTCAACTTTTTTAACAGTCGTTTGTGCTACTGATGGTTTATCTTGTGGTTTATTTTGTTGAATCTTTATGGGCTCTTTGGTACTCTTCGATTGATCATTAATCGTTGCCGTAGTTGTCGTCGGTGTGGTTGCAGTAATAGCCGATTCTTTACTTGAATCTAACGTTTCTACAATCTTTGGCTTTACTTCGTTGACTACTTTTAGCGGTAATTCTGGCAGATTTTGTGCCTTTAGACTCTCAACAGTAGAAGCGATCGACATAGGTTCTTCTGGTGGTGACACTGAAGGTTCTTTGACCTCCTTTGGTTCGCTCTTGACATGAGTTTGAGATTCGTTTGTTTCTAAATTGGTCGATGTTTCTTGAAGGACATGAGCAACAACAGTGTCAACCGGTGGAGAAGAACAAACAGTGTTGTTAGTGGTCGTCAACGCGCAAGGAATCGGCTTGATCTTGAGGCCGAGTTTCTCAGCTATTTGCACCGATGTGGACGTCGGCGACTGTATGATATCATTCTCGTTATTCATTTGTAAACTAGTCTGCCTCAGATAAGTAAGGCACGCTGGTTTGGCCGATATTGGCGTGGTCGACGTGGTTGTGGTTGCGATAAGCGGGGTCGTCTTGTTTTGCTGCTGAGGCGTCAAGACCGACGATTGAAACGGGTTGATAGGTGTAGTGGGAGTAGAGAGCACCATAGGAGAAGAGGGAGTGGTCGCTGTGGCCGCTGTGGCCGCCGCAACTAGCTGTGCTACAGGACAGGGCAATGGAACGCTGTGTTGCTTCAACCGGTCGTAGGCCGATGTCACATAGGCGAGCGTCGACATGCTGTAGATGTCGGTCTCGAGTCCGCCACTACCGAATGGTTTCGTGTCGTGTTCTATGGCCGAGCTCACTTTCAAGTGGAGCGAATTCGACAACCGCTGCTCGTCGAGGTCGAATAGCTTCGAGTTGCGCAACGACGACTGCGAGATACACACGGGAGTAGAAGAGATCGGCTTGATACTCGTCACAAGCGGCTGATCGGCGCTCGATTGCGATTGTGGCTTGCTCTTCTGTTTGTTCAACATCTCGTCGAGCAGTTTAATCCGCTCGTCGAGAGACATCTTCGACTCGGCGGAGATGACGAGGTCATTAGACGACGACGATGGCTCTTCCTCCATGCAATTCTCGATGTCTGAGTGCGAGGCGCGTCTCTTCTCATCCCCTTCCTCTTTCTTCGCAATCGCAATTGGCTTACTAACCGGCTCCAATTTTTTATCATCGGTCACTGTCGGTTTAACTGCTATTGTAGTTGAGCTCGTTGAGGTAATGTGATAGGCGAATTCGGGTATTTCTAAGTCGATTTCTTTTCGGCTATCGGCTGACCTATCTCGAGTTCGTGGATCTAATAGAATCTCATTCTCGGCTTTGAGCAGCGGTATGATGTGGGTTGTCACCGCTGATTTGTGTTGAATACTCGACGATGAGACTTTTCGAGCTAAACTCGCCGAGTTGTTAGTTGGCGTCGTATGAGAGGACAACGCCGTCGTGCTGCTACTTGTTATGCGGTCGGCTAAGAAGCTGCTCGAGTTGGGGTTTAGATTAGGTGTCGATGGTGCACTAGGTGTCGACGCGCCTGACTGAATTCGCTCCGGCTCGATTTTTATCGACTTGTTTTTCACGCTTTCTAATATTGTGTTTGTTATTTCACTTGACGAATGCTCGCCGCCTGTTTCATGCTCTAGCATCGAAGTATTCTTGCTGCTATCGGCCAACTCAGTGTTGTCTTTNATTAATTCGGCTGAAACATTATTGCTCTTGCTCCGTTTCTTTTTGTGAACTTTCCCTTGAGATTTAGTCTGTTTATTGGGGGTCTTATTCTCATTGGAGGACCTCGAGGTAGAAAACGACGACGACAAGCTCGTATTAGAACTAATCGAGACCGAACTGTCCGCTGAAGAGAGTTCGGAATTGATTGACGAGTTGGAAAACGAGTTCTCGGATCGATTAAGCGAGCTTGTCGAGCTCGATCTCGTCGAGCTGCTCTTCTTCACACCATGATGATGATGGTGATGAGTTGAGGAGGACTTCTTCAGAGATGGCCGCTTCTTGTTGCTACTATTGGCCTCTCGACCTCTCTTGAGGGGCGCGGTCGGAGGTGGAAGCGTCTTGTCGCCATCATCGTCGTCGCTCGACGTCGAGTCGGAATATGAACCTGAGGATGGCGTCACCGAACGAGACGACGCTGCCGACGAATTCGAGCTCGACGATGAGGTCGTCGTGTTGAGAATACTCTGCTCGGACGAGATGCTCGACTTAGAGCTCAAGTTCTGCCCTTTCGTTCGACCCATGTTTCTCTCGTCCGACTTGGGCTTTATTCGACTGCTGCTCGTTGTCGTTTCTTTTTTCGAATTATGATGCTGATTATGATGATGAGAATTTTGATGATGTTGGTGGTGATGTGAGCTCTTTCGTTCCTGATGTTTATTTTCACCGATAACGCCATAATTATCGCCTTTGCTTTTAGGTCTAGGAGAACCGTACGAGTGAGATTTTTTCCTATTGATATTCTGTAAATATTTTTCATCATATCCTGTAGTCGACTTGATATTTGTTGTTTTAGAATTTTTCGATTTCCTTTCACCAGTGGTAACGCTATCATAGCGGCTTTTACGAGACGATGGTGAAGTACTCGTCGTCGATTTTGAGACTTCTTTATTATTGTGACGATGTAGTTTGTTACTACTCGAGGCTAACGAGGACGACGTTGAGATTGGATAGTTAGTAGTGGGATAATAGTGCGGCTCTTGTTTATAATAAGATCTTCGAGAGCTCGAATACGAGTCGACTGGTAGTTCCTTTCCTCGATGTTGTTTACTATAGGACGCCGATCGTCTACTGTTGTTGCTTCCTCCCTCCACGTCGATTTCGTCGAATTTATAAGAGCGGCCGCCGTTGTCATGATAGTAAAAGTTAGCGCCGCTACCGGCTACGTTGTTGTTATAATGCTGATGAGCCGATGAACGGCCGTTGAGACCCGTGCTCGCTACTGGCGCCGGAGACGACGAGTAGTTGGGATATGTCTCATAGTTGAGACCGTGCGACGATGACTTGGTATTGCTGCTCGTCGCAGATCGGCTCGACGACACGTTTGTTGGGTAGAGATCGGTGAGTAAATGGCATAGATCGTTGGGGGATAGATTTCGACTAGATTCGTTTCGACTTGGTGCTGCCCGACTCTTTTCTGATGTCGTCGTCGTAGTCGTCGTCTTTTTCCGACTGCTTCGCTCCGAATCGTGACGATCGGCTTTCGACGACTGTACGGTCGCGTTACAAGACTCGTGCGAGGACGAGGACGAGATCGACGACGTTGACGACGAGCTCTGGTTATTCGATGCTGCTTCCTCTTCGTATTTATTCTTTCCATCTTTAGAATTTGGAGCTTTCGACGGATCAGTTGTCGAACTCTTATTCTTTCGTTCGTTTGAGGATTTATTCTTGGCGTGAGGCCGCCGTTTTTTATCGACGTCCGATTCGATAGAACACGATCTAGACGAGCGTCCAGTGCCGTTAACAGATCGGGGCGACGATCTAGATCTTCGTTTACTATATTGGGATGTTTTCTCCTTGTTATTAGCATTACTAGAAGGATCTTGAGTAGTTGACGACGACGATGGAATGATAGAGTTATTATAGGCGGACGAATAGGCGTTGTTCGACGAGACTCGATTGTGGTTCGACGGCGGTATGAAATTTGACTTGGAGTCGAGGAGATGTTCGAATCGTGACGAGATGAACTCCTTGCTCGCGAAGTCAACCACAATCCGCTTATCGTAGAACTTGCGCGCTCTTATCTTGTCGGCGCACTCTTTGGCGTCGTTTATATACTCGAAGTAGACGAGCGCTTGGCATTTGTTACGATCGATGAGAATTTGCTCGACGTCGTTTTCACAGTACGGTTTGAAGTAGTCGTATAGCTGGTTCTCCTTGAGCTGATCGCTCACATTGTCAAGCCAGAGCGTGCGCGTCGGCTTGCTCTTTCCGAAGCCGAGTTTCACTTCGCTCTTACCGATCGTCTTGCCGTGCATTGATCGAATCGCTCGGATAACGCTCTTAACGTCGCTGAATTGGATGAACGCGTACGAGCTTATACTAGACGGTTGTTTTTTGCTGTCCTTTTTTATCTCGATCTCAACTATGTCGCCATATTTCTTGTCGAGTTTCTCTCTAATATCGCTGTGTTTCACGTCCCTGTCTAGATTACCAATATACAATGTTCTCGTTGCTTTTTGACTGTATTCATCGAGCTCTAAATCACTGGTCTCGTTATTATTGTCGTTTGTATTTGAGCTACTGCTGCTTGCTTTAAGATCCGTATTATTTGTAGTTGTATTTGGCGTCGTAGTCGTCGTCGTTAATACTTTTCCGGATAGTGTCGAAGCTGATGCTGTGTCCGTACTAACTACTGTGCTGTTCGGGTTCGATATCATGATTAGCCGATGAGTCTTCTAAAGCTTCTTAAAGCGCCTAATTTCTAGTGCATGAAAATTATGGGCGCACTCTTTTCACATTCGCTTCCGATGACTCAAATTAAATGAGAGGACACACTGTACACCGCTATTTTAGCATATTTTCGTGCTATATTCATTTATCTAAATAGGCGATAATGTATTATACATTCGAATCCAAAGTGACATTAGATGGTAGACATTGATTTAAATTAAATCAATTTTCTAGATGTGATGTGTTGATATGAAATGAAAAGAATTTGTAATGTAAAAGAGAAAAAAAAAGTAGAAATGTTTG
>JGI24215J29973_1023110_pt1 | contig 11216 bp, 5 predicted proteins | sample EnhBioin_Aerobic_3_FD_29973 | JGI IMG/M metagenome (IMG submission 29973) | reverse complement strand
CTGTCGCGACGCGCGTGGGCCGGCCGCCCACCCCGGCTTTACGGAGGTGAACCTCACACCAGAACACACTGCCGGTCCCGGGTTCGCTGACGACGCCGATATCGCCATCCATCAGTTGCGCCAGATGTTTGCTGATCGCCAGTCCCAGGCCCGTTCCACCGTAGTTCCGCGTGGTCGAACTGTCTGCCTGCTCGAACGGCCTGAACAGTCGCTCCTGATCGTCTGCGGCAATGCCGATGCCGGAATCCTTTACTTCGAAGCGGATCCGGACATCCTCTGCCGTCTCTTCGCTGAGCGAGACGTGAATGGCAACCGACCCCTGCGGCGTGAACTTGATGGCGTTGCTGGTCAGGTTGAGCAGTATCTGTCCGAGGCGAAGTGAATCGCCAAGGACGCTCAAGGAGGCAAGATTCTCGGGGCCCTCCACCGCAAAGGCGATGCCCTTGGCGCTCGCTACCGGCTCCGAGAGCGTCTGTACCTCGTTCAGGATTTCTGCCAGCGAGAACCGACGGAATTCCAGACAGATCTGGTTGGCTTCGATCCGCGACATGTCCAGCGCATCGTTGAGGATTGCCAGGAGCCGGTTTGCAGAATCCAGTGCCTTTTCGAGGTAGTCCCGGGTCTTGGCATCGCTCGTCCGGCGAGACGCCAGCTCGATCATTCCCATGATGCCGGTCATCGGCGTGCGCAGTTCATGGCTCATATTGGCAAGGAACATGCTCTTGGCGCGGCTGCCTGCTTCGGCGGCGTCTCTGGCCGCCGCCAGTTCGGCGGTACGCGACAGAACCAGTTCTTCGAGGTGATGGCGGTGCAGCTCGATTTCCGCCTCGGCCGCCTTGCGCGCGCTGATGTCGGTCAGCGCAACACGTATGACCAGGCGACTTCCAGCCGCGTCAAACGCCGAACCGTCTGTCCTGCGCAGCAGGTACTCCTGGGGTGCGCCGATACTCTGACGAAGGCTGTCCACCTGTGCATGAAAGAATGTGCCGTCACCACGTCGCAACGCCAACTCGGCCGTCACCTGCCCGTCATGTTCCTTGGCTCTCAGGAAATGCCGCGTCCAGCGATCCTGTTCGGCGGGACTGACGAAGGCCGCAAAGCGCTTGCGCAGGATGTTCTTGCGCTCAACGCCCAGCAGGCTGCTACCGGTGAGATTGATGCGGGCGATCAGGCCGTCTGCGGTGAGGCTGAGATAGCCGACAGGAGCGAATTCGTAGAGATCGACATAGCGATCGCGAGATTCTTCGAGGGCAATCTGCGTCTGGCGGAGGGCCTCGTTCTGCATCTCCAGTTCGATCTGGTGCACCTTGAGTTCATGCAGGACTTCTGCGGGTGCGCGGGGGGGATCGGCCAGCGGCGCGTCGGCAAGCTGGGCCTCGGCTTCCAGCCTCAAGCGTGGATCAGGCGGCTTCGTCTGGCTGCCAAGAGTCATGGGCTTTCCTGTACCTCGATCGCTGCCATCAGTGGTCCGATCAAGTCGGCCTTCTCGGTTGTCTCGGCGGCGTGGCTGGCGCTCAGGTCGAGCGTTGCACCGACCAGACCGGTCACCCGCCCGGTGCTGTCGGCGATGGTGACGGCGCGCGAGTGCATCTGCCTGGCCGTGCCATCCGGGCGCATGACCCGATAGACGACGTCATAGGGAGTCTGCGTCGCGATGGCCTTATGCATCACCGCCGCCACCCGTTCCCGATCCTCCGGACTGATGATCGCCAGAGCGTCCGCAAGCGACATCGGCGTAGTGACCGGCGGCAGACCGAAGAGACTGAACATCTCGACCGACCAGCGCACGCGACCGGTTGCCACGTCGAGGTCCCAACTGCCCAGATGGGCAATCTCCTGTGCCGTCGCCAGTTGTGCCTCACTGCGTCGCACGCTCTCGCTGACGAGCTTGAAGTCGGTCACCTCGGTGAAGGTCAGTACCGCCCCTTCAATGACATGGTCCAGTGTCCGGTAGGGCTGGATGCGCGCCAGATACCACGCTCCGGCGGTCGTGCGAACTTCACGCTCGCAGGGGATCAATGTATCGAGTACCTTCCGGATCTCGTCCAGCAGGTCGCCACCTTCGATATTCGACTTGATATCGCCCAACGGACGGCCGATGTCGGCAGGAATCAGGCGATAAATCTTGAGGGCTTCGCGCGTGTAACGCCGGATGACCAGTTGGTGGTCGAGGAACAGGGTCCCGACATTGACACTGTCGAGCAGGTTCTTCATGTCGTTTCGTATGCTGCTCAGCTGTTCGATCCTGGCATTGAGCTCGGCGTTTACCGTCAGCATCTCTTCATTGAGCGACTGCAATTCCTCCTTGGATGTCTCCAGCTCCTCGTTGGCGGACTGCAGTTCCTCGTTGGTGGACTGCAACTCCTCGTTGCTCGATTGCAGTTCCTCGTTGAACTCTTGCTGCTCCTCGATGGTGGCTTGCAGGCTTTCCTTGGCGCAGGCCAGTTCGCGCTCGAGTTGCGCGATGCGCTCCGTGGGGGCCGGCATCGCCCGGCGCTCGACATTCACAGGTGGGGCGGCGGCGCCTGATTCGACCACCTCCTGGAAGCTCAGCAGCAGCAAGTTCTTGCCTCCTGCCGGGTCAGCGAGCTGGCCCGGCAGGAGGCGCACGCTGAGGTTCACCGTGGATAGGCCGTCGCTGGTTGTCACCAACACGTCCTGATTGAGCGTCGGGGTGCCCTGCGCCGCACTGGCCAGTGCGGCGCGCAGTGCGTTATCGAGGCCCGGGCGCGCCATGTCAACCACCTTCGTCGTCACCGGGCCGGGCGCCGGACGCAGGTACCTGCCGGTGTCACCATGGACATAGAGGATGTTGCCTTGGCCGTCGGTCGTCACCGAGGCCGGGGCGTAGGCCTGGAGCAGCGCACGATTGCTCATCGCGACAATGCTGCTGGTCTTCGATTTGTCGCTTGCCGACGCCTCGGCCGTTCGGCCAGGCTTGCTGGACGCCCAACTCAAGTCACCGGCAGTGCGGGGCACGATCGCCGAGGGCGCGTGCCTGGCCCGGTAGAACTTCCACTTGTGGTCGAGCGCCGAAAACAACTCGGTGCGCTTGGTAATGCTCTCCGAAGGGGAGAGGAACAGCACGCCCTCCGGCTTCAGAGCATGGTGAAACACGGGGATCAAGCGGTCCTGCAGCTCGGGTTGCAGATAGATGAGGAGATTACGGCAACTGAGCAGGTCGAGGCGGCTGAATGGGTGGTCCTTGATGACATTGTGGACCGCGAAGACCACCATCTCGCGGATGTCCTTCTTGACCTTGTAGCCGGCGTCGTCCTTGCTGAAGAAGCGACGCAGGCGCTCCGGCGTCAGGTCCTGGCAAATATTCGGCGGGTAGCTGCCGGCGCGGGCGACGGCAATCGCATCGGCGTCCAGGTCGGTGGCGTAGATCTGGAGATGAACCTGACCACGGCCGGTTACCTGCAGCTCGTCCATCAGCTCGCGCAGCACGATGGCGATCGAGTAGGCTTCCTCGCCGGTGGCACAGCCGGCGACCCAGACGCGGAACACATCGTCGGCCGCCCTGCCGGCCAGCAAAGGTGGCAGGATGCTCTGCCTGAGCGCGACGAAGGCGTCGGCATCCCGGAAGAAGCTGGTCACGTTGATCAGGATTTCCCTGAACAAGGCCTGCAGCTCGACGGGATTTGCCTTGAGATAGCGCGCGTAGACCGTCACGTCGTCGATGTTGTGCTGCGCCATCCGCCGCTGGACGCGGCGGCCGATGGTGCTCTTCCTGTACAGGGAAAAGTCGTGACCGGTGCCGCTACGTAACTGCAGCAGGACCTGGTTCATACCGCTGAGGGTCTGCCTGCTGGCGATGGGCGCTGCGGCCGGTCGGGTGAGCGCTTGCCGCGCCAGTTCCAGGAGCATCGCCGGCATATCGGCCACCCGCAGGACATGGCTGGCGTAGCCGGCCGCAATGGCGCTGTTCGGCATGCCGTCATAGCGTGCACTGGCCGGGTCCTGTACCAGGCAGATGCCGCCGGCGCCGAGAATGGCGCGCAGCCCGAGAGTCCCGTCGGTGGCGGTGCCGGAGAGAATGATGCCGATGGCGTTTTCGCCCTGATCTTCGGCGAGCGAGCGCAGGAAGGTGTCGATCGGCATTCGCTGTCCGTGCGGCTGTTCCGGTAGGGCGAGCTGCAGGTAGCCGTTGAGAATCGCCATTTCGCGGTTGGGCGGGATCACGTAGACGCGGTTGGGCACGACAGCCATCTGGTCGCGAGCCTGCAGCACCGGCATCGCGGTACACCGCTGGAGGATTTCGCTGAGCTGGCTTTCATGGTCCGGATCGAGATGCGAAACCAGCACGAAGGCCATGCCGCTGTCTGCCGGGCAGGCGCGGAAAAACTCCTCGAAAGCCTGCAGGCCGCCGGCGGAGGCGCCGATGCCGACGATCGGGAAAGCGAGATTCGGGGACCCGTCCAGCGACGCGATGGGGCCGGCCGCGAGGTCCAGGTGCGTGTCAGGATGACTATCGTCTGCGTGCATGTCGTTGCCAGCCACCTGGCCGACCTCCATACGCTATCCTACTCCTATGTGGCATGCACAAGCCGGGTTTGCGCGACGCCGAAGCGAACTATGGGCCACCCGCCTCGTCGCAGTCGCCGGCGACCTGGGCTGGCGCCACCCAGAATGCGGTCTGCGCCAGCAGATGCCGGCAGTCTTCCGGTGGCAAGGGGCGCGAAAAGCAGTAGCCTTGAATCTGGTCGCAGCTCAGGCCCTCGAGTTGCCGGAGCTGTCCCGGGGTTTCCACGCCTTCGGCGACAACGCTCAAACCCAGTGCGCTGGCCATGCGGATGATCGCGTCCACGATGGCGGTGTCGCAGGCATCGGTTTCCAGATCCCGGATGAACTGAGGGTCGATCTTGATCTGACTGAATGGCAGGCGCTTCAAGCAGGCCAGCGAGGCATGGCCGGTGCCGAACTCGTCGAGGGCAAACCGGACGCCGTCCTGGCCGAGGTCGTGCAGGATTCGTTCGGTGGTTGCCAGATTGTCCATGGCCAGCGACTCGGTGATCTCGAGGACCAGACAGGCGGGATCGAGACCGCTCTCGCCCAGGACGCGGCGAACCATTGCCGGCAGCTCCTGGTCCTGGAACTGACGCGCCGAGAGATTGACCGAGACGCTGATTGCCGTACCTTCCGGGCGCTGCCAGTCGGCAGCCCAACGGCAGGCCTGCTGCAGGATCTGCTCGCCGAGCGCCTGGATCATCCCGGTCTCCTCCGCCAGGCCGATGAAGGCGCTGGGAAGCAGCATGCCTTCGTTGGGATCCTGCCAGCGCGCCAACGCTTCCAGACCGACGATCCGGCGGTCGGCCAGCCTCACTTGCGGCTGAAAATATACGATGAACTCGCCGGCGCCGAGCGCGCGCTGCATGCCGCCGATCAGCGTCAGGTGCCTGGCGGCTTCTCGGTTTATCTCCGGGGTGAAAAACTGATACGCGTTCTTTCCCGCCGTCTTGACGCGATACATGGCCAGGTCGGCATACTTCATCAGGGTGTCGATTTCCCGCGTCGTCGTCGGGATGGACGCTCACCCCGATGCTCACCGTGACGCGGCAGGTCGTTCCAGCGAGGTCGTACGGCGGGCAGATGCTGGCGAGGATCTTGCGGGCGATGATTTCCAGATTGCCCAGTTCGTGGACGTCGGGAACGATGACCGCGAATTCATCGCCGCCGAAGCGCGCGATCGTGTCGGTGGCGCGCGCGATCGACTTCAGGCGGCTGGCGACCTGTCTGAGCAGTTCGTCGCCGGCATCGTGGCCATACGCGTCGTTGACCGCCTTGAAGCCATCGAGGTCGAGGAACATCACCCCGACCTTGCTGCGGGTTCGCTTGCCATGCGCCAGCGCCAGTTCCAGTTGGTCGCGGAAACGGACCCGGTTGGCGAGTCCAGTGAGCGAGTCGTGCAGCAACTGGAAGCGCAGACGCTGCTCGACCAACAGGCGCTCGCTCACGTCCTGAGCGATGACCACGACCCGACCCCGGTTCCCGGGCATATCGGCGCTATCGGCCCAGTGGAGATCGAGTTGCCGCACCTCACCTTGTCGGGTCAGCAGGGAAACGCGTGTCGTGGCGGCCGCCAGTGCGCGCGTGTGCGAGGCCACCAAGGAGCGCAGAAATTCGTGGCGTGATTCACGGCTGATCAGCGTCAGCGCCCGGCTACCGACGAGCTCTCGATCACCGACACCGACCAGCGCCTCGGCCGCGGCGTTGGCCATCGTGATTCGGCCGTACGGTCGCGTGATGACGAGGATCGGCAGCGGCGCGGTGTACACCAATTGGTCGAGAAACTGATTGGCGAGTTGCAGGCGCGATCTGGTCGCCTTGAGTTCGTCGAGCGAGCGGGTCCATTGCTCGCGTATCCGGGTCAGTTGCCGGACACCGATCTTCAGCAGCCGATTCTCGCGTTCGAGCGTACCGATTCGCTGGGTCAGCTCGTTGTCGGTGCCGGGCAGCGGCATCTCAGTCGATTCCCGCGTAGATGATGTCGAGGCCACAACGCAGCTCGCGTAGATACGCGATGGCCGCCCCGACGTGCCGTCGGGGAATGATCGACCCGTGCTGCGGCAGGATCGCCGCGATGTCCAGGCCAACGAGCTTGTCGGCAAAGCCGCGCGCAGCGACATTCGAGGCCATGTAGTCGAGGTGGAAGAGGTCCATCGCGGCGGGATGCTCGGCGAAAGAGTCGACGACCAGCTTCCAGTTGAAGTCGAGGGCGGCCCAGATGTCTCCCGAGAACAGGAACCCCGAGGCGCTGTCCCAAGTGACGAAGGCGCCGGGAGAGTGCAGGAAAGGCGCCTCGATGAAGCGCAGTTCGCTTCCCGAAGGCAGCGCATAAACGCCGTTCTCGCCGACTTCGATGGCCGGGTAGTTCAGCTTGCCGTAATGCGGCAGCAGGACATGCGTCCGCGGCGTCGAAATCACCTTCATTTCCGGGTTGATGTCGAGCCAGTCGACCATCGAGGCGCTGACGTCGGGATCCTGGTGGCAGAGGATCATCGCCGTCACCTGCTCGGGGGCCATGATCTGGGCGACGCGTGCGCGCACCTGCTCGACGAAGGCACGGCTGCCGGGATCGACCAGAACGGCCTGGTCGCCGTCGCGGATCAGGTAGCAGTTGCAGCGAAATGCCGTTTCGTCGGTGATGCCCAGCCAGTAAACCGTATGCCCGCCCGTCGTGAACAGGATGGTCGGGCTGTGCAGATCGATCGTCGCGTTTTGCAACTCGTTGCTACCCATGGAGGTCTCCTGGAAAGGGCGTTGCCTGAGGCTTGCAAGCACTGGTTGCTGGGGGAAAGGCGCGAAGCGCGTGGCACGGCTCCGTGTTCAACGGTGTCTCCCGGCGTCGACGAGCTGGCGCACCAGTGTCACCAGTTCCTCGGCGTCGATCGGTTTGGCGAGATAGCCGGCCATGCCGGCGGCGAAACACTTCTCCCGGTCTTCGTCGAGGACGTGCGCGGTCTGGCTGACGACCGGCAGATCGGGTGCCAGCTCGCGTATCCGGCGGGTGGCCTCGTAACCATCCATTTCCGGCATCTGAAGGTCCATGAGGACGATATCCCAGGTCTTGCCGCCGTGCTGGAGCACGCAGTCGACGGCCTCGCGGCCATTGACGACGGTCAGCACCTGGGCGCCGTTTTCCAGCAGATAGTGTTCGAGGACCATCCGGTTCACGGCATCGTCCTCAGCGACGAGGATCGAGATGCCGGCGAGCGGTCTGTCGAAGTTCGCGGTCGGCGCGGCCGGCTCGGGAAGGGCCCGTGGCGCCGGTCGGCAAGTCTCGACAAACGGCACCTGGAAGGCGAAGCGGCTGCCGACACCGGGGCTGCTCTCGACCAGAATGTCGCCGCCCATCAGTTCGACGATCCGCTTGCTGATCGCCAGCCCGAGGCCGCTGCCACCGAACTTGCGGGTGATCGAAGCGTCGGCCTGCTGGAAGGGGTTGAAGAGGTGTTCGAGTTGTTCCTCGCTCATGCCGATACCCGTATCGGTGACGATGAACACCAGTTGGTCGCCGACGCGCCGGGCACTGACGCCGATCTCGCCGGCGGCGGTAAACTTGACGGCGTTGGCCAGCAGGTTGAGCAGCACCTGTCCCAGGCGCAGCGGATCGCCGATGCAGGTCTCCGGCAGGTCGGGCGCCCGGTCCACGCGTAGAGCCAGGCACTTGGCGTGGGCGCGGTCGCGAACGAGTTCGACGGCGTGCTCGATCAGTTCGCGCAGCGAGACTTCGGTCTGCTCGATCTTCAGCTTGCCCGCTTCGATCGCGGAAAAATCGAGGATGTCGTTGATCACACCGAGCAACCGATTGCCGGAAAGCAGGATCTTCTCGAAGGCATTGCGGGCCTTGTCGGCATCGCCATAGTGGTAATGCCCGATCTGCGCAAAGCCGAGTACGCCGTTCAGCGGCGTACGAATCTCGTGACTCATGTTGGCGAGAAACTCGCTGCGCACGCGCGCCAGGTTTTCGGCGACGATCAGCGCCTGTTCGCGGGCGGCGGCGGCGGCACGCTGTTCGCTGATGTCGACAAAGCTGATCACCGCACCAGTATTGATGCCGTCCTGCAGCATCGGATGCACCGCGTACATCACCGGCACGGCGTGGCCATCGGCGCGCCAATAGACTTCATTGTCCACGCGCACGTCCCGGCCCTGCCGGATGGCATTCTCGCTGCGGCAGTCTTCCGGCCGGCAGGGCGTGCCGTCGGGCCGGCTATGGTGGAAGAGCGCATGCGCCGACGCGCCGATGAGCTGCTCGGCGCGATAGCCGAGCAGCGTGCAGGCTGCGGGGTTGATGAAGGTGATCAAGCCTTGCGGGTCGACGCCATACAGGCCGTCGGCGCTCGACTGCAGAATGTGGCTGGCGCGCGCTTCGGTGGCGAGCAGTGCCGCCGTTCCCTGTTGCACCAGGGTTTCGAGGTGTTGCCGGTGTTGGGCGAGTTCGGCTTCGATCTGCTTGCGATCAGTGATGTCTCGCGCCGAGCCGACCGTGCCGATGACCTTGCCCTGGGCGTCGCGGAACGGCGCCTTGTGCACATCGAGAAAAACGAAACGGCCCTGGACGTTGCCGTATTCCTCGAACACCGAGGGTTCGTCGCGACTCAGGGTGATCGCGTCGCTGTCCTGGCACAACTCGCCGAAGGTGTGCCAATGCGGATCATCGGGATGGCTGTCGCGTTCGCGCAGGGCGAAGAACAGGTCGGTCTTGCCCACCGGCTCATCGGTGTCCGCGGCATTCAGCAAGCGTCGGCAGATGGCCTGGTTGGCAAAGAGAAAGCGCTTGTCCAGATCTTTCGCCCAGATCATGTCGGGAACGTTGTCGCAGAGCAGGCGCAGCAGGCTGGCCAGATTGCGCGAGCGCTCCTCGCTGGCACGCAGCGCCGCATCCGCCCGGTGGCGCTCGGTGATGTCGTGGGCGATGCCCAAGACGCCGATCAGCCGTCGATCGGCGTCGTACATCGGGGTCTTGGTCGTCTCGACCAGTTCGCGGTGGCCGTCGGCAAAGGTCAGCCATTCCTCGTTGACGCTGGGACCACCCTTGTCCATGGCGATCCGGTCATGGGTGCGGAAGAAGGCGGCGAGAGCCGGATCGACGAAGTCGTAGTCGGTCTTGCCGATGAGATCCTTTTCCGCTAGTCCGTAGAGACCCTCGAAGCGCTGGTTGCACGACAGATAGACGCCCGCGGGATCCTTCAGCCAGACCAGGTCCGGTACGGTGCGGATCAGTGTCTGCAGGTGGGCGTGCGCGCGTCCGAGTTCGGCGGCATAGCTTTCGCTGATCTGCTGCGCTTCCGCCAGGTGCCGGCTGGCTTCGCGCAACTCGGCTTCCGACTGTTGCAGACGGGTAAACGCCATACCCCCCTGGATGGCTGTTGCCAACTGGTCGACGACGGCACGCAACTGGCTGACGACACGCTCGCCCACTGCCGCCGGCGATGCCGAGTGAATCACCAGCAGGCCCTGACCGTGCAGGGGGAAAACCGCACAGGCGGCGGAATGCCGGCCTCCATCGACGAACAAGGAAGCAAACTCGGGGTCTGCGGCGGTGAACGAGCGGGCCTTCCCGTCGCGCGTCGCCTGCCAGCCGGGATGCGTCAGGGGCAGGCGCTCGCGGCCGACCTGCGCCCGCGGAATGGCATCAAGCAATACCAGATCGCTGGGCGACTGACTGGTGGCGTCGATCGGCAGCCACCACAACGATGCGCCGTTGAGGTTGCGCCGGGTGACCAGGATCCGAAGAAAATTCCGGCTGGTGGCCTGCGGATCGAGCGCCTGGCCGATGGACAACGACAACTCGTAGAGCAGCAACAGGTCTTCGGTAATGCCCGCGCTGGCCTCATTCATGGGTTTGCCGATGGGTAAGCGCGACGACGATGGTCTTGTTCAACAACTCCAGATTCTGCTGCCCGTTGGCGGCGATCTCGCCGAGTGCCAGGACGCCTTCGGGCGTGCTGTCGGTGAACTGCGCCACGGCCCGGCAGACCGCCGCGAGTTCCTGCGCGAAGGCGTTCCCCAACATCAGCGCGCGCGAGTAGCAGTCGGAGACAAAGCAGCGTTCGACATCCGGCGGTCTGCCGCAGTCCTCGACGACGAGGCGTGCGGCGTCGATCAGCGACTGCCGATTGCCGTGCGCCAGATACAGTACCGAGTTCTCGGTGACATCGGAAAGCGCCACGACTTCGTCGGCCGCGGTGAGGCAGATCGGATCGCGGATCACGTCTTCGCCGCCCTCCTTGCTGATGCAGAACGGATACGCGGAGTTGATGTCCGGAAAGATCGGGTGCCCGGCATAGCTGGGGTCGTGGCTGACCACCTGATCGCGATAGAAACTGCCGGCTGGTTGCCAGTTGAGTTCCTGGATGATGTTGCCCTGCGTGCGCGAGGCCACGAACGGACCCATCACCCGCTTCCAGCCGTGCCGTACCTGCACGGTGGCGAGCTGCGGTGTGATCACCAGGAGCGCGGCGTGCTGGTGGCTGCCCTGTTCGGTGAAGATCGACGGTGCCGGGCGCAAGTCGTGGTAGCCCGTGCCGGCGCCGACATGGCTGATGCGGTTGCCGTAGCGGTCATAGATATCTTCCAGCAAGCCGGTGATGTGCGGTGCCAGGCAATCGACGAGGATGGTCGAACTCGCCGACGCGTCGCCGGCGAGCGCCGGTGGCGGCAGGCGCCACGTCACGCCGCCCGCCGTCAGGTCGGCGAGCGCCATGCGG
>JGI24215J29973_1011035_pt1 | contig 11423 bp, 1 predicted proteins | sample EnhBioin_Aerobic_3_FD_29973 | JGI IMG/M metagenome (IMG submission 29973) | reverse complement strand
GTGGCATTGATGAGTATCATAGTATGTGATTATATTTCGAAGGATAAATAAAAAGAAATGAAAAGAAAAACAAATTGCACAATTTAGTAGATTCTAAAGTTCTATCGTGTTAGAATGAATAAAACGGAGAATGAATAAAGGAGTCATTGAATAAAAGATGAAAAGTCTTTAAGAGTTAGATGTCTCGTAAGCATCTAACGGACAACAAATTCGGGAACTGTTGAGGTGTTCGTAATTACTCCTGTACTATCGATGTTGTGAGATATGGGTCCAGACAGTGTTGTCCATATCGTTCTATTTAGAACGTTCGATACATTATTAACATTGTACGATGCCAGAAAGATTGAACCTGGTCCCGAGAATGATCCACCAGAGTAAAAGTTAATGAAACTGTTGATTGGAACTAATAGATTTGTACTATTACGAGCAAGATATTGAATAGTTCCATAGCAGTCTAATCGTAACGAAGAACGGAATCGAAATCCTGCTGATGATGCAGGTGATGTTGATGTTCCTAGTTTCAGTACAGCATTGGCTTCAACAGTAATTTTGGCGAAGTTAATTGTTGCTGTTCCATTGAGATCAGCTGTTGAAAGAGTGAGACCAGCTCCAACAAACAATCCACAACCTTGACTTGCCGGACACAATGTACTTGTTGGACGAAGAAGACCAGGCCATGTAGTGTAATCAAGGAACAATCCTGATTGACGCACGATATATGTTACTCTTGGGAAAGATCTGGCTGTGAGATCGATGAGAATTTCTTTTGTGAATGGACCTGCAAGTGTTGTGCTCAAAGTAATTGTGGAAACATTCACTGCTTGACTGACATTGGTTGAATATGCATAAACACTTGCATCCGCACCTGCATATGTTGCCCCACTAGCAAAAGTTATCACAGAGCCAACAACAAGATTTATTCGACTTGCACCACTATTAGTAGCCTCAAGTCTACCCGTAGATGCGACCATGATATTAACTGGATAATTGAATGTAAAACCGGCAGGATTCGCAGAAGTAATTGACAGAGTACCATAGATAAGTATACTTCTTAGATAAAAGTTGAAACTTGCAGCATCATAAGTCACAGTGGTGCCTGCGGTAATGATGATTATTGAATTATCAGATAGGGCAGTCCCGGTTGACCACGTTTCAGGATCAGTTAAATCACCACTTTGAACAGTCGTGTAGACCACAGCCTGTGTGACACCTGTAGTTGTATTCGATCCACCATCGATTGACACTATACCAGTAGAACTAACTTGAATTAAAAGTGGTCCCGATGTAGTGTTGGTGAGGATAAAACCAGAACCGACGTTTTGATTAGTACTCGGATTGAAGACTTGCAAAGCCGTAAGTGCAGGTGTCTCAAAATTTGCTGAACCATAGAAGTAGAACTGACTATTAAACGGTATGTAAATATTTCCACCACCAGTAGCCATATTTTGTAATTTTCCGTAAATAGCTAAATTGATTGGTAACTTGAATCGAAAACCAGTGGTCAGTGATGAACTTCCCAATTGTAATGTGGCACCAGACGACACGACGAAATCATTGAATGGGATGTTGACATCTCCGTTGAGAGTATCAGTTGAGAGGGTGAAACTTGTTGGTATATATACATCGCAGTTACCCACAGAAGTACAGAATGTCGTATCCGGAGCAACAAGACCTAACCAGCTGTCCTTACTGGTCAAACTGCCGGATTGTCGAACGATACACATAACCGATGGAAACGTTGCTATACTACCATTACCCAGAAATCCTACAGTGAATGCACTGGATATGACCGATCCGAGCGTGAAATTATTATTCGATGGTAAACTAGATACTTGTGTATTGCTACCAATAAATATTGAGTCAGTCGCGAATGTTAAGATGGAATCAATTTGAAAATAAATTCGTTTGTCTAATGTTTGATCTCGGAATGTACCACTGTCACCAACAAAGATATTAATGCTTGAACTAAAAGTAAATCCACCTGCAACAGCGTTACCAATGGTCAATACACCATAGATTCTAATCTGCGAGACACTGATATTGAGACTAGATTCAGCAATAGTGACCTCAATATTAGAAGGAATAATAACTAAGCTATCATCAGTAGGGATCACACCGCCAATCCATGTTGCTACATCGAAGAATGAACCGGAGTAACCAGCGATGAATGTACCACCCGCATTTACTTGTATCAAACCTGTGCTTGATACATCAAAGAATTGTCCAGTAGAGAGGCCAGAAATTAATATGGTACCACTGGAGATAGTCACATTCTGTGTCAGATCATACAGGGATACAGGCACATTCACAGTAGATATTATAGTGGCTCCATCGAATAGATTGAAACTACTACCAAATGGAAAAACTATGCCAGGAGTAGAACTTGTTCCGAAGTCTATGTCACCCCAGACAATGAATGTGAATATATAGAGGAATGTGAATCCGTCCGTTCCAGTTGAGATGAGTTGAAATGTTGAACCTGGAGAGACGAACACCAAGTTGAACTGAATGTTTAGAAAACCACCCAGAGATGTGGTGTCGAGATTGATACCAGGTGGTATGTACAGGTCACAACCACCTACTAACGCACAGAAGTCAATTGTTGGTGCGATACCACCGAGCCATGTTGGACCATCGGTGAAGTCTCCCGATTCGCGTGGAATACACATGACCGAGCTAAATGTGTCAGTCGTTCCATCGATCGATACACCGGCGGTGAATGCTCCGGAAAAGCTGGGACCGATCAAAGCTCTACCTTCTTCTGTACCGGGTGATGCTGAGCCTGTGAAACTGATAAATGTGGTGTTAGTACCGATGAGTGATGCTCCAGGTAACCAGGTGAACAAACTATCACCTCGAACATAGATTTCACCATTTCCAGTGCCATCCTGAAAGATACCTCCGTCATTAATCATGACATTGATGCTGGAATTGAAAGTGAATCCAGTCGAACCCGTGACGATAAGTACACCTTCGACAGTGAAAAGAACAATATTTATGCCAAAAATCGATGTTTCAATGGTCACTTCGATATCTTCTGGGATTAAGACTGAACAAGTTCCGAATGGCACGAAACCACGAGACCATGTTGCTACATCAAAGAATGAACCTGATTGAACAGCTATGAAGGTCGAACCTGTACTCTCTTCGAAGCTTCCGGTCTCCGAAATGTCAATAAACAGACCTTCAGATGAACCAGAGGTTAGGACGATATTAGTATTCGATTCAGCAGATGTGACTGGATCAATCAAAAGTACTGAAACAGGAGCGCCCGTTGTGATTATGGCTCCACCGAACAGGTTGAATGTGGTTCCAAACGGAAGAATCAGATTAGGAGTACCAATCGAACCAAAGTCTAGTTCACCCAGAATATTAAATATGAATTGAAACGAGAACGAGAAGCTAAGTGGTGTTCCGAACGGAACGAGTTCAAATGTTGCGCCAATTGCTACCGTTATGACATTGAATTGGATTTCAAGCAAACCAAGAAGTGATGTTGTGTCGAGATTAAAAGATGCAGGGATGTATAAATCACAACCACCTACTAATGCACAGAAGTCGATTGTTGGCGCGATACCACCGAGCCATGTTGGACCATCCGTGAAGTCTCCCGATTCACGTGGAAGACACATGACCGAGTCGAATGTATCAGTTGTTCCATCGATTAATACACTAATAGTGAAGGATCCTGTGAAGCTACCACCAATGACAGCTCTGCCAGTTTCTACACCCGGAGGTGTTGCGCCGGTGAAACTGATGAAAACAGTGTTGGTACCGATGAATTGTGCTCCAGGTAACCAGGTGAACAAACTATCACCTCGAACATAGATTTCACCATTTCCAGTGCCATCCTGAAAGATACCTCCGCTACGAATCACAACGTTGATATACAAATTGAAGATGAATCCGGTCGAACCCGTGACGATGAGTGTACCATCGACAGTGAGAAGAATGATGGTCACATCGAGCGTGGATATGTCGATGGTGAGCGTGATACCGGCAGGAATGACAACGGAGCAAATACCGAATGGAACAGAACCCCGAGGCCATGTTGCTGTATCAAAGAATGAACCAGACTGAAGTGGTGTGAACACAAAGGTGGTAGTCTGCGTGACTTGGCCTGTTCCGGAAACGTCAAAAAAGAGACCTCCGGAGGGACCAGGAGATAATGTGATGTCACTGTCCACTTCGTCGCCTCCCTCCGCGTCGAATAGGTATACATTTATAGTGACACTGGCGGATATAATGGCCCCATCGAACAGATTGAAACTAGTACCGAATGGAAGACGCAAGTTGACAATGTTTCCTGTGCCGAAGTTCAACGTTCCTACGATGTTGAATGTGAATTGATAAATGAATGAGAACGACGATATGGCTCCGAGTGGACGGAGTACGAAAGTTGCACCCAATTCGACGCTGATATAATTGAACTGAATGTCCAAGACACCGCGAAGGGATGTGGTGTTCAAAACGAAACCAGTCGGTATCGTCAGATCACAGCCATTCGCTGAGGCACAAAAAACATCTGTTGGAGCAATACCACCGAGCCACGTTGAACCTAGTGTGAAATCGCCAGAAGCACGCACGAGACACATGATAGAGTCAAACGTAACACCTTCACTACTTCCCGGAAGGAGACCATATGTGAAAGGTCCACTAATACTAGAACCAAACGTAACGAAGTTACCGTTACCAACGAGTGGTCCTGTTGATGCGCACGTAAACACTTGTGTATTCGTACCCACGAATCGTCCCCCTGATAAGATTGTTAAGATGCTATCCGATTGAAAGCAAAGCTGCGAAGTACTGGTCGAATCTCGGAAAGTTCCAGTAACGGTGACAAGAATATTGATTCCAAATCCGAAAGCGAATCCTAAACCATCAGTAGAGATCACCGTGAATGTGCCACTGATAGTGATGAGCGGGATGTTAATGCCAAGCAGAGATCCAGTACAATTCACCGTAACATTGGCAGGGATCAAGATACTGCATCCATCCGTAGGTAGCACACCACCTTCCCATGTAGTTGTATCATTGAATTCTCCGCTACGTACCGCCGTACAGTCTGTTCTGGGTGCTACTGTTGTGACAACCGTTGTAGTACTTCCTGGTTCTGTAGTGACAACCGCTGTCGTACTTCCTGGTTCTGTTGTGACAACCACTGTCGTACTTCCTGGTTCTGTTGTGACGACCGTTGTAGTACTTCCTGGTTCTGTTGTTATAGGGATACTTATACTACTTCCGGTTGTTGGTGGAGCAGCTGTATCGGTTGTTGGTGGGGCAGCTGTATCGGTTGTTGGTGGGGCAGCTGTACCGGTTGTTGATGGAGCAGCAGTGTCAGTAACAGGCGGAGCCGCGGTGTCAGTGACAGGCGGAGCTGCTGTATCCGTTACGGGTGGAGCCGCTGTATCGGTTGCTGGTGGAGCAGCAGTGTCAGTGACAGGCGGGGCCACGGTGTCTGTTACGGGTGGAGCAGCACTACCGGTTGTTGGTGGAGCAGCTGTATCGGTTGCTGGTGGAGCAGCAGTGTCAGTGACAGGCGGGGCCGCGGTGTCTGTTACGGGTGGACCAACAGTACCGGTTGTTGATGGAGCAGCTGTATCGGTTGCTGGTGGAGCTGCTGTATCCGTTACGGGTGGAGCCGCTGTATCGGTTGCTGGTGGAGCAGCAGTGTCAGTGACAGGCGGGGCCACGGTGTCTGTTACGGGTGGAGCAGCACTACCGGTTGTTGCTGGAGCAGCTGTATCGGTTACTGGTGGAGCAACAGTGTCAGTAACAGGCGGGGCCGCGGTGTCTGTTACGGGTGGACCAGCAGTACCGGTTGTTGCTGTAGCAGCTGTATCGGTTGCTGGTGGAGCAGCAGTGTCAGTGACAGGCGGGGCAGCGGTGTCTGTTACGGGTGGACCAGCACTACCGGTTGTTGATGGAGCAGCTGTATCGGTTGCTGGTGGAGCTGCTGTATCCGTTACGGGGGGAGCGGCTGTATCGGTTGCTGGTGGAGCAACAGTGTCAGTGACAGGCGGGGCCGCGGTGTCTGTTACGGGTGGAGCAGCAGTACCGGTTGTTGGTGGAGCAGCTGTATCGGTTGCTGGTGGAGCAGCAGTGTCAGTGACAGGCGGAGCTGCTGTATCCGTTACGGGTGGAGCGGCTGTATCGGTTGCTGGTGGAGCAGCAGTGTCAGTGACAGGCGGAGCTGCTGTATCCGTTACGGGTGGAGCAGCTGTATCGGTTGCTGGTGGAGCAGCAGTGTCAGTGACAGGCGGGGCCGCGGTGTCTGTTACGGGTGGACCAGCAGTACCGGTTGTTGGTGGAGCAGCTGTATCGGTCGCTGGTGGAGCAGCAGTGTCAGTGACAGGCGGAGCTGCTGTATCCGTTACGGTGGGAGCGGCTGTATCGGTTGCTGGTGGAGCAGCAGTGTCAGTGACAGGGGGGGCCGCGGTGTCTGTTACGGGTGGACCAGCAGTACCGGTTGTTGGTGGAGCAGCTGTGTCAGTGACAGGCGGAGCTGCTGTATCCGTTACGGGGGGAACGGCGGTATCGGTAACTGGTGGAGCAACTGTACCGGTTGTTGATGGAGCAGCTGTATCGGTTACTGGTGGAACAGTTATATCTGTGACCGGTGGGCCTGTTGTTTCAGTAACAGGTGGAACGGTAATCTCAGTAGCGGGAGGAGCTGTTGTTTCAGTAACAGGTGGAACAGTGACCTCGGTGGCCGGTGGAGCTGTTGTTTCGGTAACAGGTGGAACAGTAACGTCGGTGGCCGGTGGAGCTGTTGTTTCAGTAACAGGTGGAACAGTGACCTCGGTGGCCGGTGGAGCTGTTGTTTCGGTAACAGGTGGAACAGTAATCTCGGTGGCGGGTGGTGCTGTTGTTTCCGTATTCGGTGGAACAGTAGCCTCGGTGGCCGGTGGAGCTGTTGTTTCGGTAACTGGTGGAACAGTAATCTCGGTGGCGGGTGGTGCTGTTGTTTCCGTATTCGGTGGAACAGTGACCTCGGTGGCCGGTGGAGCTGTTGTTTCGGTAACTGGTGGAACAGTAACCTCGGTAGCCGGTGGAGCTGTTGTTTCGGTAACAGGTGGGGCAGTAATCTCGGTGGCCGGTGGAGCTGTTGTTTCCGTAACAGGTGGAACAGTAACCTCGGTGGCTGGTGGAGCAGTTGTTTCTGTAACTGGTGGAACAGTAACTTCTGTAGCTGGAGGAGCCGTTGTCTCGGTGGCTGGTGGAGCAGTTGTTTCTGTAACAGGTGGAAGAGTAACTTCTGTAGCTGGAGGAGCTGTTGTTTCGGTGGCTGGCGGAGCTGTTGTTTCCGTAACAGGTGGAACAGTAACCTCGGTGGCTGGAGGAGCAGTCGTTTCGGTAACTGGTGGAACAGTAACTTCTGTAGCTGGAGGAGCAGTTGTTTCGGTGGCTGGAGGAGCAGTTGTTCCGGTAACTGGTGGAACAGTAAGGTCTGTAGCTGGAGGAGCGGTTGTTTCGGTGGCTGGCGGAGCTGTTGTTTCAGTAACTGGTGGAACAGTAACTTCCGTAGCTGGAGGAGCTGTTGTTTCGGTGGCTGGAGGAGCAGTTGTTCCGGTAACTGGTGGAACAGTAACATCTGTAGCTGGAGGAGCGGTTGTTTCGGTGGCCGGCGGAGTAGTCGTCTCAGTAGCTGGTGGTTCAGTGACCTTGGTTGTGGGATTTGTCACGTCGGTGACTGTTGGCGTTGATTCCTCTGTTCCGTGTGTGCTTGGATTTTCGGTTACTGATGTGGGTGATGTGGTGATTTCATTGGTTGTTTCGAAGATTGTTGCGTCGGAAATCGTTGTTGTCATGGCGCTATGTGTCGTAGGGCCTATACTTGGTTCTTCTGTCGTCGGCTCACTTGTCATTGTGGGTATGGTTGGCTCTTCAGAGGTGGTCGGCTCTTCGGTGACGACGGTGGAATGAATCGAGCCGGTGGTGGGTTTGGTTGTCTCTGTGGTTACGGTGGTTATTGATATGGTTGTTCCGGTTATTTCAGATGTAATAAGTGGTGTAGTATCTGTTACAATGGATGAAACCATTGGTGTTGTTTCAGTTGAGGTGATTGTTTCAGTGGAAACTTCGATTTCTGGTGTGGTGGTCGGCATTATGATTATGATTTCACCGGTTATAGTGATAGTGATTGTGAAGGGACCAAGGATGAAGGTACCCAATGGGAATCCTTCACCAATAATTTGGAAAGTTGTTATATTGAACACATAAAGATAAGCGAAGACTGTACTAGTGAATTGACCACCAGCATATAAATTCAAGGAGCTGTCCCCAACCATATAAATACCAGTAATGAAGCTTGATATTGTTCCATGGCATTGAATGCGGATGGAAAAGAAGAATCGAAATTCGGTTATTAAACCACCTGTTCCAATTTCAAATGTTGCACCTTCACTGATGATCAAAACGTTAAATTGAATCGTGAAATTTCCAGAGAGTGAACTTGTTGAAAGAATAAAACCCGTGAAAATGAACAGGTCGCAACCACCACTCTCTTGACAGAAATCATATGATGGTGCAATGCCACCGAGCCAAGTTAAATCGGTAGTAAATTCACCTGATTGACGAACTATACACATAACAGACTCAAACGTACGCATTGTTCCATCGACAAGAATACCAAAGGTGAATGGTCCAATGATACTCGAACCGAATGATACACTAATGCCCACACCGACGGAAGGTGGTGAACCTGAACACGTGAACACGTTTGTGTTCATCCCGATGAAGAATGCACCAGGTAAGAAGGTTATAACACTGTCAGTTTGCAAACAGAGATTATTATTATCTGTTTGATCGTGGAATGTTCCACCTGCACGAATAATAATATTGATTAAGAATCCAAATGCGAAACCTACACCACCAGTCGATGTCACGATGAATGTACCTTCGATAGTTAAAACTGGAATTTCAATAGTTAAAATTGCACCCGTAAATGTGACGACAATATTAACTGGAATAATAACTGAACATTGACCATTGGGTACAATACCATCACTCCAGGTATTTGGATTGTCGAATGTTCCTGATTGAATAGCACGACATAGATCACTGGGTGCAACAGTTGTTGTTTCAGTTTCCGTAGTCGTGACACTTTCACTACTTGTACCACTAGGACTTGCCGATGTTTGACCAGTAGTTGATTGACTTGTTGAAGCTTCAGTAGTGTCTGCAATCGATATTGTTGTCACACTGGAAGATGAAGATGATGAATCCGTCGGTCCAGAACTGGATGTTGTAACTGGTGGCGCAGTGGAACCAGAACTAGATGTTGTAACTGGTGGCGCAGTGGAACCAGAACTGGATGTTGTAGCTGGGGGCACAGTGGAACCAGCACTGGATGTTGTAACTGGGGGCACAGTGGAACTAGAACTAGATGTTGTAACTGGGGGCACAGTGGAACTAGAACTAGATGTTGTAGCTGGGGGCACAGTGGAACCAGCACTGGATGTTGTAACTGGGGGCACAGTGGAACTAGAACTAGATGTTGTAACTGGGGGCACAGTGGAACTAGAACTAGATGTTGTAACTGGGGGCACAGTGGAACCAGCACTGGATGTTGTAACTGGAGGCACAGTGGAACCAGAACTAGATGTTGTAACTGGGGGCACAGTGGAACCAGAACTAGATGTTGTCGCTGGGGGCACAGTGGAACCAGAACTGGATGTTATTGCTGAGGAAGCAGTCGAACCAGAACTGGATGTCGGGGCTGTAGCAATTGCTGATGTTCCATCACTACCACCTGGAGTTGTCGTGCTCGTAGAGATAACGCCGGTTAAAGAGACAGAGATAAAGAACGGTCCAGTAATCGATACTGATAATCTCATTGAACTTAACGTAGCTCCTGTTAATGGATCGTATACGTAGAGAAATGTGTCCACTTGAGCACGAAAACGAGCGCCTGGAAATAAATTCAATTGTGTTCCAACAACGATGTAGATACCACCGGTTGTTCCCGAGACATCTTCCATGACACCATTAATATTAAAAATCATCGCAAATCTGAAAAAGAAACCAGCTCTTGAACCTGATGTTCCTACTTGGAACGTGCTTGATACACCGACAGTAAATAAATCGAACCGCATGTTCAAAGAACCACCCAACGATGATGTTGATAGAGTAACACTCAAAGACATACTCAAACCACAGCCTCCCGCCAAAGCACAGATATTTGCTCCTGGAGCTTCACCACCAACCATGGTTGATCCTACACTCATTTGACCCGATATTGCCACCATAAATGTAATCTTTTGATGCACTTCAACTTTACCACCAGGTAGACTACCACACGTTTTCGGACCTGCACCATTGGAACCACTAAACATTTGTGTTCGTGATTCAGTTAAAGATCTTGATGATGTTGGAGTTGAAAAGTCTGTATTGGTGCCAATCAATTTTCCATCGGGAAAAATATTCACAACAGAATTTTCAGGAGCGACGATACGATTGCCACCCGTATTATCAACAAGAGAACCATTGGGATACACAGCAATATTAACAGGACTTCGAAACGTGACATCTGTACTATTCTTTGCCCCTAAAACCAAAGTTCCGTTGATATTCATTTTGGCAATGTTTAAATCAATAAAAGATCTCTCAAGAGCCACTTCAACGCCAGGTAAAATCGTAATTACACATCTTCCATACGGTACAATGTTTTCCTTCCAAACGGATGGGTCACTAAATTGACCCGATTTAATGGCAACGAATTGTCCGGCGACAGATGGTTCACCACCAAAACCACCGAAAGGATTCGAATCTATTGCAACGAATTGAAGATTGAGATTTCCTGAAGCACTGCCAAATTCTCGACTAGATACTTGAACGGGAACATTGTTCACTTCAGAAACACTTTCAATTTGATTCAGTAAACGTCGTCTTGCTCTTTTTTGACAGGCAGATGAACTGCACGATGCTGCAAACACTTGTCGGCATTGAAGCATAATACTGTTGATTGTATCACGTTTTGTACGGTGAGAATTGATGTTACGTCGACGACGACGTGCAAACGATGTTTGAGACAAAGCTCGCACAATTTCTAAACCATTATTTTCTGTTCCATAAGCTTGATTCAATCGATTCTGTAATTCAGCCAAATTGACGACACTGCCCGTGAGAGCCAAATCAGGATTACCAGCCGATTGATATTTCAAATAGAATGTATCATTGTAAGAGGTCGTGCTTGGAGTCACTGTCCTTGTTGATAAATAAAGAGGAATTAATGCTAACACAATGGTGATAGCAATAGCTCCTCCGACAGCAGCTAGACAACATATTCCAAGGAACGGCCATCCGGCACTTTTCTTAGCAGAAGCAGCGCCACCAGCGACTGGTGTAGCTCGCATCATGTTGAATATTGATTAATTAAACAACACAGACTCTCGTATAGCAAAATAGAAGTATTTTGAAAT
>JGI24215J29973_1000231_pt1 | contig 11642 bp, 5 predicted proteins | sample EnhBioin_Aerobic_3_FD_29973 | JGI IMG/M metagenome (IMG submission 29973) | reverse complement strand
CTCCGGCGCCGTGTCCCAGCCGCACATGAAACGTGCTCCGCCGGCACCGATGAAGTTGTAGAACAACCAGCCACGCTCGCGCAGCCCTTCCTCGATCCGACCCGGCAGACGCACGAAGACACCGTTGGCATCGACCGGGAAAAGCGCCGGCAGGCCGGCGACTTCCGCCACTCCCGCAGCCAGGCGCCGCGCCATGGCGTTGGCGTGCGCCGCGTGCCGCAACCAGGTGCCGTTTTCGAGAATCCCCAGCCACGGTGCCGACAGGAAGCGCATCTTCGAGGCCAGTTGGCCCGCCTGTTTGCAGCGATAGGAAAAGTCCTCGGCCAGCCGACGGTCGAAGAAGACGACCGCCTCGCCGACCGGCAAGCCCATCTTGGTGCCGCCGAAGCACAGCACATCGACACCTGCCCGCCAGGTCATTTCGGCCGGGCTCAGGCCGAGTCCGGCGACCGCATTGGCGAAGCGGGCGCCATCCATGTGAACGCGCAGGCCCCGTTCGTGCGCCGCCTCGGCAAGGGCTCGCAATTCGTCCGGGCGGTACACCGTACCCACTTCCGTCGCTTGCGTCAGCGTCACCACCTTCGGCTTTGGATGGTGGATGTCGCTGCGCCGGCTAACGGCTTCGACGATCGCCGCCGGCGTCAGCTTGCCTTGCTCGCCACCCACCGCCAGCAGCTTGGCGCCATTCGAGAAGAACTCCGGGGCGCCGCATTCGTCGGTCTCCACGTGCGCCAGATGGTGACAGATGACGCTGTGGTACGACTGGCAGAGCGCGGCGAGCGCGAGCGAATTGGCGGCCGTGCCGTTGAAGACGAAATAGACGTCGCAGTCGGTCTCGAAGAGCTCGCGCAGGCGATCAGCCGCCTGCAGCGTCCATTCGTCGTCGCCATACGAGCGGACGTGTCCATCATTGGCGGCGAGCAGGGCCGCCAGCGCTTCCGGGCAGATGCCGGCGTAGTTGTCACTCGCGAAATGCTGCATCGAAGGGTTCCGTGGGGAGGATGGGCGCAGGCTGAGCCGACCTTGCCGCAGCAACCGGCTGGATAACGCCCTGCGCGCTGACCCGGGGGGTGACGAGATCGCGTCGGTCTGCTTCGCCTCGCGGATCGATCAAAGCCGCTGCTCGACCCAGGCGCGCACCGAGGCGAGTGCTGCCGGCAGGTTCGCGGCATCGCTGCCGCCGGCCTGGGCCATGTCCGGGCGGCCGCCACCTTTGCCGCCGACCTGCCGGGCAACCATGTTGACCAGTTCGCCGGCCTTGACCCTGCCAGTCAGGTCGCCCGTAACGCCGGCGATCAGCGTCACCTTGCCGTCGGCCGTCGAGGCCAGCACGATGGCCGCGCTCTTCAGCTTGTCGCGCAGCTTGTCGATCGTCGAACGCAGCGCGTTGACGTCGGCGCCGTCCATGACCGCGGCGAGGACGCGCGCGCCCTTGACCTCGACCGCTTGCGCAAGCAGGTCGTCGCCTTGCGCCGAGGCCAGCCTGGCTTTGAGGCGAGCGAGTTCCTTCTCCAGCGAGCGGACGTTGTCGAGCACCTGCGCGAGCTTCGCGGGAACCTCGGAAACTGGCGCCTTGACAGCCGCCGCGGCCTCGGCGAGCAGCGCCTGCTGCTGCTGGACGAGGGCCAGCGCATTGTCGCCGGTCACCGCCTCGACGCGCCGGACACCAGCGGCCACGCCGGTTTCGGCAAGGATCTTGAACAGGCCGATATCGCCGCTGCGCCTGACGTGTACGCCACCACACAACTCCTTGGACGAGCCGATCGTCAGCACGCGCACCTCGTCGCCATACTTCTCGCCGAACAGCATCATCGCGCCCGACCGCTGTGCTTCCTCGATCGGCATGATGCGGGCGTCGGTGGCGGCGTTGGCGAGGATCTCGTTATTGACGATCACCTCGACGCGGCGAATCTCGTCAGCGCTCAGCGGCGCGTTGTGCGCGAAGTCGAAGCGCGTCTTTTCCGGATCGACCAAGGAGCCTTTCTGCTGGACATGCTCGCCGAGCACCTCGCGCAGGGCCTTGTGCATCAGATGCGTCGCCGAGTGGTTGCGCACGGTGCGTGCGCGGGCGAGTACGTCGACTTTCGCGGCGACGCCGTCGTCGACACGCAGCACGCCGGTTCTGACGACGCCATGGTGGCCGAACACGGCGGCCTGAATCTTCTGCGTATCCTCGACCGCGAAGATGCCGCGCGCCGTCTGCAGCACGCCGCGATCGCCGACCTGACCGCCGGACTCGGCGTAGAACGGCGTCTCGTCGAGAACGACGACTCCGATGTCGCCTTCCCTGAGTTCATCGACCGGGCTACCGTCCCGGTAGAGCGCCAGCACCTTGCCGGTGAGGTCGAGGCTCTCGTAACCGTGGAAGGTCGTCGGCGGGCCACTGTAGTCGAGCGCGGTCGCCATGCGGAACTTGCCGGCGGCACGTGCCTGCTCCTTCTGCTGGGCCATGGCCGCGTCGAAAGCGGCAACGTCCACGCTCACCCCGCGCTCACGGCAGACATCCGCCGTCAGATCGAGCGGAAAACCGAAGGTGTCGTGCAGCTTGAACGCCGTGGCACCGTTGAAAACGCCCTGGCCCGGCAGGCTCGCGAGTTCGCCCTCGAGGATGCTCATGCCATGCTCGATGGTTTCGAAAAAGCGCACCTCTTCCTGGCGCAGCACATCGGTGACACGCGCCTGGTGGCTGACCAGTTCGGGATACGCCGAACCCATTTCGGCGACGAGATCGGGCACCATCCGGTGGAAGAAGGCCGCCCGCGCGCCGAGCTTGTAGCCATGCCGGATGGCGCGGCGGATGATGCGCCGCAGGACGTAGCCACGGCCCTCGTTGCCCGGTATCACGCCGTCGGCGATCAGGAAGCCGCAGGCGCGGATGTGATCCGCGAGCACCCGCAGCGACGGGCTGTCGAGGTCCGCAGATGCCGTTTCCCGTGCCGCCGCAGCGATCAGCCGGACGAACAGATCGATCTCGTAGTTGCTATGCACGTGCTGGAGGACCGCCGCCGTGCGCTCAAGCCCCATGCCGGTATCCACCGACGGCTTGGGCAGCGGGTGCATCACACCGGCTTCGTCGCGGTTGAACTGCATGAAGACGTTGTTCCAGATCTCGATGTAGCGGTCACCTTCCTCGTCGGGCGACCCCGGCGGCCCACCGGGGATCCCCTCGCCGTGATCGTAGAAGATCTCCGTGCACGGACCACAGGGACCGGTATCGCCCATCATCCAGAAGTTGTCGGAAGCGTAGCGGGCGCCCTTGTTGTCGCCGATGCGCACGACCCGCTCGGCCGGCACACCGATCTCCCGCGTCCAGATGTCGTAGGCTTCGTCATCCTCGGCGTAGACGGTGACCCAGAGGCGATCAGGCGGCAGCCCGTACACCTCGACGAGCAGTTCCCAGGCGTAGCGGATCGCGTCCAGCTTGAAGTAGTCGCCGAACGAGAAGTTGCCGAGCATCTCGAAAAACGTATGGTGGCGTGCGGTATAGCCGACGTTCTCGAGGTCGTTGTGCTTGCCGCCGGCACGCACACACTTCTGCGACGTCGTTGCACGCAGGTACGGGCGCTTGTCGAAACCCAGGAAGACGTCCTTGAACTGGTTCATGCCGGCGTTGGTGAACAACAGCGTCGGATCGGCATGCGGCACGAGGGAACTCGAGGCGACGATCTGGTGACCTTTCGATTCGAAGAACTTGAGGAACTTGTCGCGGATTTCGGCGCTTTTCATCGGCATGCTTTTCATCGTCATCGGTGCCCGCACGGGGCTCGTTCAAGGAGCTGCGATTCTAACGTGAAAGTCGGATTTCCGACCGGGGAATGTCCTTGGGGGGATGGCTTTGGGAGCGGGGTGCGCGTGGGTCCCGGATTTCGCTGGCGCTGCATCCGGGCTACGGCGCTACGGGGCAATGGCGTGATAAGGCTGGCGAGCGTGGGCACCCGTAGGTTGGGTTAGCCCGCCGGGCGTAGCCCAAGATCCGCCTCGCCAAGGCAGTCGATGCGGTCGCTGAACACGGCAGCGACGCCCCGCTGGAAGAGCGCTATCGCGGCGAGCGGATCGTTGACCGTGTAGCAGAGGACCGGGATGGCGGCCGCGTGCGCCTTGCGCAGCAAGTCGTCGTCCACGCTGCTCACGGCGCAGTGGAGTGTCAGCGCGCCAAGCGCGCCGACGCGCGCCGGCCAGTCCGCTGGCGGACACTCGTAGAGACAGCCGAGCGGCAGTTCGGGGGCAGCAGCGCGCGCGGCCGCGAGCGCCGACTCCGAAAATGACGAGACCAGCGGCAGATCGGCGCCCGCCCAAAGTTGGCGGATCTCGCGCGCGACGACATCGCCGGTCAGTGTTTCGAAACCGGCTGCCGGCTTGATCTCGACGTTGGCCCGCAGGCCCAGTTGCTGACAGAGACGGGCTGCCGCCGCGAGCGCCGGCAGCGGCTCGCCGGCGAACGCCGGGTGCCGGCGAGCACCGGCGTCGAGGACACGCAAGTCGCCATCGGTAGTTGCGCAGACCCAGCCAACGCCGTTGCTCGTGCGCTCTAGCGTCTCGTCGTGAATCAGCCACGGCGAACCGTCCGCCGACAGCATCACGTCGAACTCCACCGCCCGCAAGCCCAGCCGGGCGGCGATGCGCAGGCCGGCGAGCGTGTTCTCCGGCGCCAGCGCACCGCCGCCGCGATGCGCGAAGACGCGCGGCAGGGGCCAGCCCAGCCGCCGATGAATCACTTCACCAGAGACGCCTTGAGTGCCGCCGGCATCACCGCATTGCCGCGCTGCACGGCGGTATCTAGCGCCTGCTTGGCCGGCGTCTTCCCCGACCAGGCGGCTTCCAGTTCCTCCTCGACGATGATCCGCACGGGCTCGATCTCCGACACGCGTATCGCGCGCAGGGCAGCCGGCCCCTGCAATTCGCGCTCCGCCACATTGAGAGCGACGACGTCGCCCTTCAGCAGTTTGCTCTCCGCCGCCGCGCGGGAGGCGGCGGTCATCGGCAGGAAACCTCCCGCAGAAGTCAGTTCGACCTGGATTTCGGGCTTCAACAGGAAGCTGACGAAGGTCGCGACGGCCTTGTACTCGGCCGGCTTCTGGCCGGCGCCAACCCACAGTGACGAACCGGCGGCGAGCGTCTGCTGCGGCGTGCCCTGCACATCGTCGTGGTAAGGCAGCGGCGAAACCCCGGTCTGCGCCTTGCGCGCCTCCGGCAGCGCGGCAAACAGCGACGACGAACTGGTCAGCATGCCGCAGTCGCCGGCGGCAAAGCGCCGGTCGGCTTCGTCGCGCCGGCCGAAGTACGTGAAGAACCTCGCCTTCGCCCAGGTCGTCATCATGGCCGTGTGCTTGACCTGAACCAGGCCATTGAAATTCAGCTTGCCCTTGCTGTCGGCCACCTCGACACCATTCCATGCACTCAGGTTGTCGATATGCACCCAGGCTGGCCAGGTCGTGGTGTATGGGCAGGTGCTGCCGGCGTCGAACAGCTTGTCGGCCGCCTTCTGCGCCTCGGCCCAGGTCTTCGGCGGCTTCTCGGGGTCAAGACCGGCCTTGCGGAAAGCTTCCTTGTTGATGTAGAGGACCGGCGTCGACAAGGCGATCGGCAGCGCGAACAGATTGCCCTTGGCATCGCCCAGGCCGACACGCAGTTCGGGGGCCAGCTTGCTGCCATCGAAGGGCTCCTTGGCGTCCTTCATCACCTGGTGCAGGGGGACAAAACGTGCGCGCGCGGCAACGAACTTGGCCTGCTCCTCGCGTGTCACCAGATTGAGGTCCTTGGGCGCGTCGCCCTGGACACGGCGCACCAGCTTGACCTGGTAGTCCTTCTGCCCCGTATTGAAACGTTCGATGAGCTTCTCGAGCCGCTCGGCACGTTCTTCGTCAAGCTGATGCGACAGCTCGATATCGGTCGGCGCGGCAAGCGCCGTGAACGAAGCCGGGCCCGCAAGAGCCAGCGCCAACGCGGCCGGGAGAGTTTTCAGTAAGCGCATGTCGATCCTCGATAGTGGGAAAAAAGCTCGCATTATAGTCTGACCTGACGGCAATCCCGACAGTCCGCTTCGGTCATCGGCAGCCGCTGCGGGCCGCCCGGCAAGAACGTGGAGGCGGCCAGCGGGCGCGGCGGCGGCAGACAGCCAGACGCCGCCATTACGGCGAACGTGCCGGCGAACGTGCCGGCGTTCAGGGCGCCGAAGTCGCTCGTGGGCGATGAAAGACTCGACCCAGCAAGGCATTGAGTCCGGTCGGCCGGGCCGCTCGCAGCGCCTTGCGATACGCCTGCGTGTGCCGTTGCATGCGCTTGATCGCCTCCGGATCGAGCGTGATTCCCGCGCCGTTGACCGCCTTGGCGACGGTCTCCATGCGTTTCGAATCGGCGCGCAAGCCGAGCACGTCATAAATCACTGCCAGATGCATGGCGGCCGGCAGAGCCGCCTGGCTGGTCACTTCTGGCCCGCCAAGCGCCTTCAGGAAGTAGGTTATGGCCAGCGGAATCTGCCCGCGGGCGACGGCTGCCTGCCCGCGCAGCGACCAGGCGCCGCATTCGAAGCTCGCCGGCAGCCCCTTCGTGATCGCCGCGTCGAGCAGCGCGTCGGCTTCCGCAAACTGCTCGGCCTGGAGGACGCGCAGGGCGGCTTCGAAATCGGTCTTCCCCGCTCCGACGTTGGTGCCGACACGCACGAAACTGGTTCGGCAGTGTTCAGGGCAGACGCGACCCGGTTCAGCAAGCTCGGCGCCTGATCCTTCGGGTGCAGCCGCGTGCTCGGCAGCAGCGTCGGACTCGCGTTCAGGTTCGCCCGACGACTCGGCGGGTTTTGCCGGCACCGAGGCCCGCCGCGCCCGCCATCGCCAGAACGCAAACGCCCCGACGCCCAGCACGAGCAGCGAGAGCCCCACGAGCGCAGCCGTGCGCGCCGATGGCAGGCCGAAATCCAGCCCCTTCTCGGCGTCGGTCTTGGCGAAACTGACCACCGGCTTCGGCGGCTCGGGCAAGGACACGGTGAAAGCGCGCCCGCCGAATTCGAGCGAGACGATGTCACCGGCCCTGGCCGGTCCGGCAAAGGCAATACACAGATCGACAGTCGGGCCTTCGAGGGTGAGTTTCAGCGGAGCGCTGGCACTGTCTCTTGACACGCCGAGACCACCGTCCTTGCCCACGGCCATTCGCGACACCTCGCGCACGCGCGTCTCGGGAGACAGGTAGCGGCACATCGCAATGCTCACACCGACGGCGACCGCGCTCTGCGGCTTGGCTCCCGGAGTCGACCCGGAGATTCTTGCCCGGATCTCCGGCAGCGCCACCGGGTCCAGGCGGCCGCCCGGCTGCACGCTCAGCCGCCCCTGGATCTCGAGGAAGCCCTCGCCATCGGGCGGAGTGCGACGAACGAAATCGTTGTCGTCGCGCATCCATATCGCCGGCACGGACTGCGCCGTGAGCCCCGTCAGCGACCAGGTTTCGGGCGACGATTGCGCGGCGGCAAGCGGCGTCAGGATGGCGACAACCAGCCCGACCAAGGCCAATGCTGTGGTAGCCATGTCGAAACACTCACTCTGAACGGTTGATGATCGAGGGGAGCTTTACACATTTGCGGCCCTGGATCAAGCGGCGGCACGTCGTGCCTGACCAGCGCCCGCGCAGCCCGTCACGGCGGGCCCGACCACTGGCTTCGCCCGGCGGGCCGATCAGCAGAAACAGAAAGGGCGGCTACCTGAGCCGCCCTTTACTACCCGAAAGGAAAAGGGCCTAGCTACGCCGACGGCGTGCGAGCAATCCGCCGAGCAGTCCGATCCCCAGCAGCGCCGAGGTCGCGGGTTCGGGGATAGACACCGGTGCGGTGGTGATCAGGGACGCGAAGCGGACGGTCGTATTGGTACTCTCCGGCGTCCGGAAGCCCAGGCACGGCGCCGCTACGCCAACCGCAGAGCAGGCGGCAGCCGGCAGAGGATTGAGGCCACTGGTCGATTCGAAGAAGCTGATGAAGTACTGCGTCGGCGCATACGTCGTACCGGCTCCGTCGAGGTCATAGAAGAACGGGAAGTTGAGCGAGTTAACGTCGGTAACGTAGATATCCGCACAGCCGTTGATGTTGACGCCCACACCGTTCGCACCTCCGTCGGCACAGGTCGAAGCGCCATTGGGCGTCTCGGCGAAATGGACCTTGAAGATGAAATCGACCGCCGGCAGGCCGGGGCCCGCAGGCGACACCGGCGTCAGCTTAAGCGTCGACACGATGTCGACCGAGCCCAGCGTATCGCCGGTGATCGGCTGATTGCGGTGGGTGATCGAAACGTTGGGAACCGACGCACCGTTCGTGTTCACGTTCGCGCTGGACGGCGAGCTGCCGATGTCCAGGCCGCTGATGCCGCCCGTACCCCAGCTCAGGCTCGTCGGGGTCGACGTAATGCCGTTTGGAGCGGTGCAGTCACCGCTGTCGTTGCACACCGACGCCGTGTCGAAGACGGTGGACACGTTGACATTCCAGATGTCAATGATCCCGTTGGCGAGACTGGCATGCGCACCGAACGACAGCGACGCGGCAGCAACGCCGACGGCGCTGGCGATCAGCGCCCTGAGTGGTTTGGTTTGATTCTTCATGATGAATGGCTCCTTCTTATAGTTGCGCGCACCCGCTGTGCGACGGACTACAATAAGCAAAGACCGTGCCCGAATCGGATTAATCTTTTAAATCACATTCCTGCCTGAAGCCCCCCGAATCCCGCAACGTCGGCTGTAAGATTTCCCGACACGGGCAGGGTGCCCGGCCGGGGCACGAGCGGTCCGCTGCCGACGCAAACCCGCCATTCCCCGAGACCGGCGGCGGCCTCAGAGGCCGGCAAGAAGCTTCTTGACCTCGGCCTGCGCCGGGTACTTGTCGCCGAGCTTCGCGAGAACATCGAGTTCCCGGCGCGCTCCCTTCGCATCGCCGGACTTGATCAAGGCCTTGGCCAGATTCAGGCGCAGATCGGGCGCGTTTGGCGCTGCCGTCGATGCCCGCCTGAGGATATCGGTGCCACGCGCGAGATCGCCGCGCTCGACGAGGATCCACCCGAGGGTGTCGAGGACTTTTGGGTCCTCGGGCGCGAGCCGGCTGGCACGTTCGGCGTAGTCGAGCGCCATCGGGTCGCCAGCCCGCCCGGCGGCCCACGCCAGGTTGTTGAGCGCGCGCAGATTGTTCGGAACGTCCACCACCACGTCCTTGTAGATGCGGACGGCCGCGGGATAGTCCCTGGCCGCCAGGGCGAGGTCGGCGAGGTAGCTGCGGACGACCACATCCTTGGGGTGAGCCTTGATCCAGTCGGCGGCCGCCCTGGACGCCTCTTCCGCGCGGCCGGACTTGACCAGTGCGGAATGCAGCGCGACGACGAGTTGTGGCGAGTTCGAGCGCTCGATCCCGGCCTTGAGGACGCGTATGGCCTCCGGCCACTTCTCCTGTTGAACCAACGCCTTGCCCTCGAGAAAATAGCCGATCGGATCGCTCGGCTGCGACTTCTGCAGTTCGCGGGCCGCCTCGATGGCGTCCGCCGGCCGAGCGGGTTGCTGGTCGAGGGCGGCCAGGCGCACCGTGGCCGGCCGGAAACCCGGTCGCAGCGTCAAGGCCTTGCGCAGTGATCCCTTGGCCGCGTCAACGGCGCCGCTGGCGAGTTGAAGATCGGCAAGGCGCACCAGCAGTTCCGGCGAGGCGGGGGCGAGTTCGATTGCCTTCGCCAGCGTGGCCGCCGCGAGGTCGGCCTTGCCCGCGCGAATCTGCAACTCACCGAGGACCGTCAGCAAACGGGCACTCGCGGGCATCGCCTTGGTCGCCTGTTCGGCGGCGACCATGGCCGCATCGAAATCCCGCCGGCTGGCGTGAAAAGCCACCAGCGACAACCTGGCGTTGACATCGGTGGGGGCAACTGCCACGGCTTTCTCGATCGTCGCGCGCACGCTGTCGGGCTCGGACTTGCTGTCATTCAGCCACTCCGCGTAGGCCAGCAGGACGCTCGCATCCTTCGGGCGCCCCGCGACCGCATCTTCGAACCGCTTCTTCGCGCGCTCGGGCTTGCCATCGGCGAGATCCAGACGTCCAAGGTGACGCAGCGCGGTGATGAGATCCGGTCGCAGCTCATACGCTCTTTCGAACGCCACCCGCGCCTCGGCCCTTCTCCCTGCAGCGATCAGGACTTCGCCCTCGAGCGTCAGGATGCGCGCATCGCCTGGTCGCTTCCTGGCCATGATCGCCAGGACCTCGAGCGCCTTGTCGAACTGTTTGCTGCCAACGAAGTGGTTGACCAGCAGGACATCCGCTTCGACACCCGCCGCGTCCACGGCCGACGCTTCCATCAGGACGTTGATGGCTTGGCCGGCATCGCCGCCGGCCAGGCGAGCCAGTGCTAGGCCGGTCAACGCCTTGGGGGTCTTGCCGCCCAACGCATTGGCCTGCTCGAACAGCGACTGCGCCTTCTTCGCGTCGCCCGCCTTGAGGTACACCATGGCCGCCACGCTCAGCGCCCGCGGTTCCTCCGGCGCCCTCGCCACCATCTCCTGCGCCAGCGCCAGGGCCCTTTCCAGGCGCTGGGTCCGCAACAGGACGCCAATCAGCGCCTGCTGCGCCGCCAGGTTGCCCGGGTTCCGCATCAGCACCTTGCTGAGATCCTTCTCGGCGAGTTCGTATTCGCCCATCTCGGCGTTCAGGGTCCCCGACAACAGCAGCGTCGGAACAAACTCCGGATCGCCCTTGAGCGCCAGCGCAACGTGGTCGCGCGCTTCGTTCAGGTCGCGGTCGCGAATCGCCATCAGGGCCAGCACATGCTCGGTCCGCGGGTGCTCTTCGGCCGCTTCCACCATAGCGGCCAGTTGCGCTCTGGCGTCGTCGACCCGGCCGGCCTGCCAGAGGAGCATGATCGCTGTGTAGTGCGCAGCGACGTCCGACGGTCGCACCTGCGTGAGCGCCTGCAGCGCCTGGATGGCGCCCGCCAGGTCACCCTTGCTCTGGGCGATGCTGGCCTTCGCACGTAGCGCCTCCACCGACTTGGGCTGACGCGAAAGTACCTGATCTATGGCCAGAGAGGCCGCATCGTACTCGCCTGCGGCTCCGGTGATCACCGCTCGCGCAATCGCCGCCCTCGGATAGTCGGGACTGGCTTCGAAAGCCTGTTGAACGGTCTGCTTTGCGGCCTCGACGTTGCCTGTGAACAGGTGCACGAATGCCTGGCTGACCAATACGTCGGCCCTCGCCTCGGGCGACCTGATCTGCTGCGGCGGAAAGTCGGACAGCACTTTCTGGTACTCGCCGCTTTCGAGCAGCGCCCGCGCCAGCAAGGGCTTGACGGTCTCACCTTCCAATCCCGCTTCGTAAGCACGACGCAGTTCCTTCTCGGCCGCCTGCGGTTCGCCGTTGTCGAGGAGGACCCGCCCAAGAAGCAGGCGACCCTCCCCAAACTCGGGATCGGTCTGCAACACGCTGCGCAGCCGGATGATGGCGGCCTGGTAGTTCCCCGCGGCGAAGTCCGCTCTGGCCGAGGCGACCGACTTGTCGCGACTGTCGCCACAGGCGGTCAGAGAAAGGGCAAGAATGATTGCCGCCGCGCTTCTGGTGAGCAGGCGGATAGGCTGGCGTTTCATGATGAGTTCTCCCTTGTGGCTGTCGTCTGGAAGCTGGTTGATCGATATGCCGAAGAAATGGC
>JGI24215J29973_1005516_pt1 | contig 11799 bp, 7 predicted proteins | sample EnhBioin_Aerobic_3_FD_29973 | JGI IMG/M metagenome (IMG submission 29973) | reverse complement strand
CTTGAATGAATTGCATCAAAGTAGCGCCTAAAATATCTCCCAATTCTTTAGCGTTGTTAACCACCAAGAAGAAATCGAATGGGAAATCATTCATGTAGGATTTTATTTCCATCTTTCCATTGACATATTCGACTGTCTTGATGTTCAAAATAGAGTTCTTTTGAGAGTCAATAATGATGAAAACATATGTGATTCCCTTTTTAGCTGCTTACTTCAGGAATGGCTTGACCATCTGTTTGTTCATCTTACCATCTGAAATAATGATGCATAATTGCCGACTTTCTCCATTCGCATCCATGGCTTGGACCTTCTCAAATTCTGTTAGTGAGCTAGCCATGAATGAAGACATCGATAGATCGTGACTGTTTGATGACTCATATTGGAATGAAAAGTCTTCAAGAATTTTTTGACAATTAAGCAGATCATTGAAATTCTTACAAATTTCCATCGAATCTTTAATAGAAGTGATGCATGTTTTAATGTTCAAATGTTGTAATGCTAAACTTATCGACAAAAGTCCTTTCAATGCCTGTTCTCCAACATCACCATAGTGCATTGATTTTGTATCATCTAAAGCAAGCATAATGTGATAGTTTCTTTCACTTGGTTATGTCCTTCTCAACCATATTCTGTCTTTTCTATAATTTGAAGCTATAAATGGAATGATTTTCTTCAAATTCAATTTTTTACCCGTCTTGTAATCCCCTTTGTATTCTGCTTGGTCCAATGGCTACAACACTGATTTCAACTGTTCCTATAATATTTTTGACAACAAGAATGATTCTGTTATCAAATGTGAATGCTCGGCAAAATTCTTAGGAACTTAAGGTTTTTCATTGTTTGTTAATGAAGAAATTGCAGCTTTTATCAATAATTCTTAATGTTAGTCAATCAGATTTACGACTTTTTGTCTGTTTTTTTCAGGTTTTGTTGGTTCCCGTTTACTATCTTCCAAGGCACTTTGCTATTGTTTCATTTGTTCTTATTTCTTAGCTCTTTATGCTTCAACTTGGTCTTATTTAGTAAGTTAATTGTTCTTGGAGTCCTTTTGAGAAGGTTTTTTCTTTTCATTTTTAATTTGTTGTGATTTTTGTTGCTCCAATTTCTATTATTACTTTTCTTTAGCGTTTCTTTATCTGTCTTTTTCACTTTCTTTCTTTTACTCTTCTTTTTTCTTTTACTCAATGTCCATCATTCCCAAATTTGTGGCCATTTTTTTATCTTATTCTTAAGTTAAGGCATACTGCTGATCTTAGGCATTCATATCGTTGTTTTATTCGATTTATTAATCGTTTTCTTATTGGATTCTGACATCAAGATTTTTATGGAATTATTAATTTCCTTTGGACTGATTTTATTTTTTCATGATTTCTTGAAGGAATTATTCCCTCAAAGAATGAACAGACTTTCCAGCACCTTTTTGTCCTTAACCAGATCCTTAGGCATTTTATTAACCTTCACCCATATTTTGTTGATCGTTATTCTCTTGTTCATGAACAAGATTATTATTTTCAAATTAATTATCTTGTCTTCCATAAGTTCTTTAGTATTGCTTTCTATTTTTAGCTTGTTTCTTTTACTTTTCTTCCTCATTGGGTTGTTAAGGCTATTCTTCCATTGGTTATTAGGAATTTTCAATTTAAATTTGTTCATTTTCTTTGCCTTAATCGTTTTCATCAGAGATTTCTTAAGGTTATTTGCTGTTTTATTCATTTTATTAATCCATTTAGCCTTCATTTTATACAGATTAACCTGATTAGTTTTAGTCGCCTTATTAATCTGAAATTTATTAAGGTTATTTTTAATCCTGCATATTTTATGAGTCTCTTTCATGTTCTTCTACATTTTAGTTTTGTTTGTTGATTTTTTAACCTTGTTAGTTGTTATCCTCCCAGTCGCTTCTTTATTATTATTGTTCTTATTCACCATCTTATTTCTCTCTTTTCTATTGTCCTTTTCTCTCTTACTTGTCTTGCTATCTTTCATTATCGACTAATTACTATTACCCACCTTATTGACCTTCAATATCGACATCTGCTTATCCTTTACCTTCGGCTTAGCCTTATTGGTTTTTGATATCTTCTTATCTCTTTTAGTTATCGACTTCACCCATTTGTTAGTCTGATACCTACTCAGCTTATTAGCCCTATTTATCATCTTATTATCCTTTTTATTTGTCATACATTTCACCTTCAAATTCGCCTTACATTTAAATGTCATTTTATTATTATTTGTTCTTATCACCTCTGTCTTGTTAAATTTTTTATTCATCTTTATTTCCTTGTACTTGCTATTAAAATTAAATCTCATCGCCAACATTTTAGGCTGCATCATGGATTTAACCTTAACCAATACCCATTCCATCACCAATTTGATCATCACCACTTTCTTCATTTTCATTTTATTCATCTTACTTGACACAAATTCCATTCTTTTGAAGATTTAATGCAATCGATGAGATCAAATAACCTAATTTTATCATGCTTTGAACTGTCGATGAGATTTTTTGTTCGTAAAGTGTTTAGTTTTATTGACTAAAAGAGTTGATAATGAAGTTTTTGACATTCTCAATTTATCTTTGGAAGATAGGGTTGTTGATATATTTTGTTGGCAAAGTTTATTGATTTGCTTGCTCCATAAAGTAAGGCTTGAACAATATTTTGAGATCTTCAATCAATTCATTTTCTGGAGATTTCATTTTGTTGTTAGGAACAAAGACATTGGATAAATGCCAAATGTTTTCTGCCACATTCCATACCCTTTATACGATATCACGATTCCATGCAGTTTCATGCCTTTGACATAACTTGTCCCAAAGTCCATAATAGTGTTTGCAAGCCTTAGTGAATTACTCGTTAGTTTAGAACATTTATTTTGCTAAGTATTTGCTTTATTTTTCAGTAATTGTACCCTATATTCTATTTTGTTCAGAGATTTATAATTTTTTAGCTTTGATGATTTATTCCAATTATTACAAGCTTACTCTGATTATTCTGAGTTTAGATTGAGAGTTTTGATAGCCCTAAGATAATTCATTCAAACATTCAAAGAGTTGCCTTATAAGATCTTCATATTCATTTGATTACTGAGGTAAAGGTTTTGGTTACAATTTAACCTTTTTGTTCTTCTTTTTCTTTAATTACTTTTATTTAATTTTTTCTTCATTTTATTGATGGTTTTAGTCTTTCATAGTTTCCTCTTGATCTTCTTCGTTTTCAACAATCATGTCAAGATCTTTTTTAGTTTTTGTGTTGAATTATTCTATGGAAGTGTTAGCAGTTTGTTTAGTTTTGACTTATTGAATAAGCATGGACATAGTCATAGAAAGTTCGTCATCAAATTTTCTCAAAATATGGTGAATCTTTCTTTGGAATTTCTCACATGTAGCCTTGAAGATAAGATACTCGTTACTGCTCCATCCAGCCAATTTTTCATATTCCTTCATTTAAAGAACTTTTTGATTGTATGAGTTCATGTAGAATTCAGTGACATGAGGCATGAGATATTCATAAAAGCCAATAACTCTGTAAATTGCCGTTTGCATCTTTTCATCTTTAATGTAAGTTTTGGCTAACAAATCCAAGAAATACATTCTACTATGCAAGCAAGATACAGTTGATTCTCTTAAGAAGTTTTATGTCAATGCAAAGCATTATTTGCTGTTCTGGGCCAGTTTAATTGTTTTATAGAATTGAATAAGATTGATAATGTCTGATTTTTGTGTTCTTTGCTGTTTGTAGTACAACATGGATTTCCAATTCTTAAGTTCAAGTCTTCTTAATTTGAGGCACTCAGTGATAATTTAGTCAGTAGGAACTCTTTATACTGCAGGTAAGATTGAGTTAAGTTAAAAGGATTTTTAAATGATAAATTCGCAATCGACAAGGATTTTATAAACTTAATCTTTGTAGGTTTTGTGTTCGTAAACTTTACCCAAAAGTCCAGCAAGAGCCTTGAGTGTATCGATTTTATATTTTCCAAGTAAGATATGAACTTGATTGAGCATTTTAGGAATGGGTTTGATCAATTCTGAGATGACATTAGTGTTTCTCTGTTCATAGATATTGACTAAATGTTTGTTAGAAGTCATCAAAGCAAGAGATATAACCAGTTGTTAATAATTTTCAGTGTGGTTATTCAACAAGGTACACAGATGATTGTAGTAATGTTGAGTGTCCTTATTTAATAAATAGAACAGTTCATCGACTTCAGTGAGGTTGCCTGACTATTCATGCTAATTTTTACCGAATAAGTCGTTAAACTCTTATTCTAAGTTTTTCTTATTCTTTTAAACACCTTACTCAGTGTATTAGTCAATGATGACTGTTCTGTTGAATTTTCTTTGATACCTTATATAATCCTTTGCTCTGTCATTTTATTAGTCTTCTTCACGGGTAATTATTTGTTACAATAATTCAATTACAGGAGATTATTGGCTAGTTTGGGACAAAGTATTTACAGTCAATGATTACTCATGAACAATGAGAGATTTTTTAAGGTAAATAAAAAGTAAAGGCAAGTAATAAGGAAGCAATATGTCGCTGAATGTCTCATAGTAAGAGTCATAACTTTCTACTAACACTTATAAGATGATCTTCTCATCAAATCCCGACTGTTCAATTTTGCTATGAGCATTTATGAAAAATCCATAGAACTCCATAAGCGATTTTATATTGTCATGTCCTCTGTACACGATAGATTTCGCTAATATTTTCAATCTGTCTTCATACTTTTCAATTGATTTCGAAAGCAATTTGTACTTATTGGACTCTAGACCCAAATATTTTACTTGACATATTTACTTGTAACATTGGAGATAAATTTTATCCTCTGCGATGACTTATTTCAAAGTCTCATATTACAGTTCACTCTTTATATGGAGACAAACATTTTGGCTTAATTATTGAGCAGGCTTGAATAATTATAACATTCTGTGAACAAAGGTTTCACCTTCTAAGTTTGATCCGACATATTGTTATTTAAGTTCTTCTGGTAATATTTTTAGCATGAATTTATGACACATATCCAAAATGTTTTATTTGTTAGTTAAGAGAGATGGTTTATTTTTTATTTGATCTTCAAATATTGAGTAAGGCTGCATATCTTTGAGTCTCATATTGTTGATCCACTCACTAATGTCTTTAAAGTTGACTTTTAACGACTCAATAGTAGAAATGACTTATTTTTCAACCCCTTCAACGAGAGTAAGACTATATCTTGGACAAATGTCAGACATCAATCTGATACTGAGACTGTTTTCCCTCATTACGTATCTGATAGTTTATTCATTTTTCAAAATAGGAATGACTCTAGTTTCCTCCTCATTGAACTTAATCATAACTTCAGTGATCTTGTCATTAAATAATTACTCATACAGTCTGTCGATCTCTTCACCAAATTTATACAGCATTTACTGACTTTCCTCAACAGAAAGTTTTGGTGAGAAAATAACTGACAAAATTCTCAATGATGTTGATTGGAAATCATTAATGTTGCACATAAACAAAACTTGATATCTTTGGACGATTTGGAGAATCCTTTATTGTTATCTTCCATACACTGAACTTTTTCTGTTAATTTACTCATCAGTCATACCCATCATACTTCTTAAGACACTCTTTATCTTAAACGAACTGAAATCACAGGCTTGTTTTTAAATCAGAGACTTGATATTTCTGTACATATCTTACAAATTGATATTGATTCCTTATGAACTGTACTTGAAGGGAAGTTCCTTAATTTTTTTATCTCTGCATTTTACTTCCTTTTCGCTTAAGCTGGATTGTGTTTCTATGGAGTTGATCGAGGAATTGTAATTTTCCGATATCATTTTCTTAAGACATAGAATTTTAGCTCTTGAAGTTTCATTTCTAATGTGTTATTAAAGGTAATTTTGAAGTTGTTTCTTTCTGATTTCTTCATTCAAATGTGTAAGTTTAGACATGTTTTAAACAAAGTTTTATTCAGTTAGATTAGTGGATGAATTAGATGAATGATTTTATTCCAAAAGTCTCATAGGGATGAATTTAGTTGTGCTTGATTTAGTTTCTCTCATTGAGTCAATACCTAAAATAATTTGTTTCTTTTGTTCATAAACTTCTATTAATCCTTTTTCAACTCTTTATAACAAAATTTCATTTGGAACTTCAATGTAAAGCAAAGTCTGGTCATCCTTCAAAGCTTTTACTATTGAAGATTATTGATAAACAAATTTAGTCTTTTTACCCTCATGAGATTCTTACTTTTTGTTATCAAATGCATTCTGCAAAGATCTTTCTTGCTCCATTTGTGTCTGTTACTCCTCTTCAGTGATCTGTTCATAACTTCCGAGGAGATCGTTCATGTCAGTCATTGTAGAAAGGATGATTTTAGTTATCTTTTTATTCAGTAAGTAACCCAAAACTTAAACAATTTGGTCTCTCTTTTTACAATTTCCAATTAAGCAAGTGGAGAACTTACTGAGTTGATAAATGATGTTAATCTTTTTGATGTTTTCGATATCTGACAAACTTTGTAAATTGAACTCTTTAACCAAAGGCAATAAAGATAACACTTTTTATTCATAAGATTGAAGAATCCTGATCGACTTATGCTAAGAAAGTTACTCTTCTACCAAAAAGTATCTATCAACATCAATTACTTGACCGAGCTATAAATATTATATACAACTCTCTAGTTCAATGGGTGACTTCATACAAACTTGGCAAATAAGTTACAGTCTTTCAATTGGATAGCTCTTTTCTTTTTCTAATATCTTAACTAACAAGTTGATCAATCTTTCGCTCATTCCTTCATACTTGGCTTTGAGGTAGTTAAGTTTCATTTATAAAGATACATTTTCAACACATATTTTAACGAATCTGTTCAGGAAACTGTTTGGAAGACCTTTTCTCTCATTTCCAGCTGTGTATTTCAAAACCACCATTGGCTTGAATTATTTATGCTTATTCACTGTTTCATTTAATTAAACAACAAAAATTGAACCTCTGTAATCGAAAAGAGAGTTGACACCTTCAATGACTTGCTGTTGAGCCAAGTTCAAGTCCATAAGTGCAGTTCTTCCTCCAGATCTGATTCTTTTTAAAAGTTATTGATCTTTCCATACAAATGAGTTTTCAATAGGTTGGAACTGTCCAAGTAAATCACTAAGATCAGTATGTGAAGAGAAGAAGATCCTAGCATCAGGATGGAGTCCTAATAAATCAAGAGGAAGATCAGTTTTGATCATGAGTGGGAAATCCATATCTTTAAGGATTCGAATAACTTGAAGTTAATCATGATAATTTCTTTGACCACCAAGATTAATCTCACATTGTTTAGCAATAAACTCAGTCAATTAGACTTTCATTTCTTTCAATAAGACGGTTTAATGTTCATCATTCATCATAAAATTGAGGCCTTCAATAGCTAAGATATTTAATGCCCAATAATAAGCTTGTTTCCAATCATTGTTAAAATTTTACTTGCTTTAAGTGATAAATTTGCACATCCATCCAATATCTCTCATGGTCATTCTTTTTCTACTTAAATTGTAACGTTATGTGATTTCGCAGTTGTAATGTCTCATAAATTCATAGATCAACAAAGCGATTGAAGCGTTTATTTCAGGAGAGTAAGCTTTTTTTAGTTTTGTTTCAATCATTAATAAAATGTCAGGCTTGGCATCTACAATAAGCTCAGGATGAGTAATTGGCTCAACCCAAATTTAAGTGAATCTATTTCTCAAGGCTGGAGAAAGTTCTTTTTTACCATAATCACCACTTGGATTCATTGTAGCAATGATACAAAACCCTTCTTTAGCTTTGATTGACTCCCAACCTGATCCTCTTTAAACACCGATAGTGTTGCTTTCCAAAACTTCATTTAATCTTTCTAAGACACTGTCCTCAGCAGTGTTGATTTCATCAATAAGTAAAATACCACCATTCAACATGGCTTCAATTACAACACCATTTACAAACTCAAATTTAGAATTGGAGTTTGGATCGGATGAAGGTCTCAAAGATCCCAATAAATCAGCTGCTTATGTGTGTTTGTGACAGTTTATTGAGTAAAATGGTCTTTTCAACACATAGGAAAGCAACTAAGCAAGAGTAGTTTTACCACAACCAGTTTAACCAACTAAAAGTATGGCTTAATTACTTTCGATACCCAAATAAGTCAATGCTGCCATCCGCTTAAAACTCTTGTTCATTTGAACATAAATTTTGGATTATTTTACTTTTTCATCACCAAGGTTTAAAGCTACGACTTGTTCATAGTAATTGAAAATATGTTCATGAGTAATCTTAGATCCTGCTGATAGTACTTGATATACATGCTCCTTTTCTTAAAAAGTTCTCAATCTCTCAGCGAGAATTCCATAACCTTCAATGATGAACATTTCTTTGTTGACAAACTTACGGCCTGTCCATTTCAACAAATCTCTCATTGTTATCAATCCGTCTTTACTGAAAACTTTCTGTCTTTGTCTGTAGTTAATTAAAGCCTATAAAACTTTCTTAATGTAGTTGCTGAGTTCTTTAGAATCTCCAACGAGAGATCTACGTGCTTCCAAAATAGCCATTGTATCAACGACTGTTATATCATTGAACATCAATGAAATGAATCTGTTTCTGAAGGCTCTTGAAAGTTTCTTTCTGCCTGAATAAGACGAAGGATTTTGAGTGGCAAAGATTCTAAAGTTTTTATGTGGTTTTATATGCTTTTGTTGTTAAGGAATGAAAAGTTCTCGGTTATCATCAAGAAGTCTGTTCAAACATTCTAAAATTTAAGTTTTAGCCAAGTTTAGCTCATCTAAAATCAACCAATGACCTTCTCTAACTGCAGTGACTAATGGACCTTCTCTGAACACTAACTTTCCTTGCTTATCAGGGAAATAATTTCCCAAATACTCTTCAATTTATGTGTGCTCATGATTATTTATTCTAATACATCTATGTCCAGCTAATTCAGCAACATATTTGATAATACTGGTTTTGCCAGCAGATGTTGGACCTTAAAGTAAAACTGGGAGATCAGTACCTGCTATAGCTCTTAAGAAATCTTTCAAATGTTAAGAGAATGTTTTGGTCAAATGGAAGATTTAAACTTTTTGATCTTTTACTGGCCCTTATTCAATTAAAAATCCATTAATCATTTTAAAGCCTTCTTTTTCTTTTGGTGGAACCTCATTTTTGTACTTCACCAAAATATCTTTGTCACCATAACCTAAAACAAGACCATCGTAGGTAGCTCTTTGCCATCCATAGGTTTATCTATTTTTATTAATATAAGCTAAGGATCTTGAGAGATTTCTTAATGAAATAGTTTTAGTCTTTTTGATCTCGAAGTAAATATCAGCGATTTATGTTGGGTTTAATTGAGGACATAACGTACTGACCATCATTTCAATGTCATTTCTTGAAGGTTATGATAAATTAATTGGAGTGAACTTATCATGAAGATTTGGTGGCAATGGCTTCTTACCTGAATCGGTTGCAGGATTCATACAGCCTATGATCTTAAATCCAGGATTTCTTGTAACATGAATTAAGTCTCCTTTTTCATAAAGAAGAATACTTTTTCCTTCAACCAAAGGAACAATTTTTTGAAGAACATCATTTGTAGCAAGATTTATTTCATCGACAAGAACCCAATCTCCATTTTTAAGAGCAGTAACAAGGTTTCCTTCCATAAAAGAGAATACTAAATTGCTGTCTATTTTATCAAGATTGTTAAAAATATTGGTGAATCTCCTGTGCATATCATCCCATGCTTTAATATCTTCATCAGAAGCATCTTTAAGTTGAATCTTGATTTTAGGAATGGATTGAATGAGACTTTTCAAAAGGATTTCAAGCTTATTTTGTTCATAATAAGTTATTAGACTGTTAATGTATGTTTTGTTTTTTTAAGCACCAGGAACTTCATTCATAAACTTTTCAGTAAAAGTGTAGAAAAGTTCTTTAAGCATGACTCTGCAATCGATAGGTTTAAATCCTCCAACCAAATCAGAAACATCAGTTCCACTTGACATATTGTACACATAAAGTTTTTTACTGGCAATTTAAGCCAAATATTGAACCAAAGTAGTTTTACCACAACCTGTTTAACTGATTAATAATGGACATTCATTAATTTCAGGATCCTGACAAACTGCCAACCTTTCCAAGATTCTTAACGAATATTGAGTGGGTACGATATTTTGGTGAGGACTATTTTTTAATGTAAGTTAGCATCTACCAATTTTTAAAGTTTTATATTCCCTCTGAAACTCAATATGTCTTGTATAGTCGATCTGGTTTTTAAGTTATTGAATCTCGACTTATACTTAATCTTTGAAGGATTATGTCAGATAACCGTTCCATAATTGTTACATTACATACTTCTCATCTTTTTATTCAAAATCTACGTTGACTTGTCTTTTTCTGAGTCTGTTCATTCTTTTCCAAAGTTTTATTTGAGCCTTTAGTCCTAATTATTAAATTCTATTCAATGTAAGGTAGATAAATTATTTATTGGTTTCATTCTTGATAAACGAAAAAGGAATGAAGTCTTCAATGGTTTTAGGTACTTGGTAGAAGTGAGGAATGATAGTGTTGCTGTTTTGAAGTGCTTTGGATTTTTTCCTTCCTTCTTAAGTGCAAATACCAATGATTTTGAATCCACTTTTGACATGGACAGTTCTTTGATTATGGTTTATTTCATGTCTTGTACAAAGAGTTCTCATTGTAACAAGAAGCTCATGACTAACTTGTTCAAAATTATTTAAAACTAAAACAATTCCTTTCTAGATCGCATACAATAGTGGGCCTTTAACATATTAAAATTCTCCCAATTTTTCTTTACAAATGAAGTTACCCATTAAGGAATTCACTTAAACAGTTCTGTCAATCCAGATCTCAATATGCTATTGATTTTCACCTGCCAAATAGTTTTATGGCAAATAATCAATTGTAATGAAATTATGGAATGATAAAAAGATTGCTAATGAGTTCAGTTAGTTTTTTGTCTCAGTAATACTTTATTCTGGCGAGGTTGTTTATTAAAGTTTTATGATATGTTTTTCTTAGGCTAAAGTTGAGAAGAATTCTTCATATACAATTTTCTATGTTATTTTCTTCAAGCCATGTACAGTATTGACAAACTCTCTTACTCTACAAACATTTTCTTCATTAACTTCGTTGATTTTGGTTCTCCATTCTTCATAAAATTATCCATAAGTTAAGGTGTTGACGACATTCAACCATAAAGCTTGCTCATAAGTATTTTCCATATACTGAAGCCTTTTCTCTGATAATTTCAAAATATCATAACTGAATGTTGGTATCAAACATAAAATGTTCAGAGTTTACAATTAATGTCGAGATTGAAAGTTTACTTGACTGAAAATTGAAAGTTTGGTCAATATTTATTATACTTTTTTAGCCATAACGGGATGGACCAAGCATATCAATGAAAGGAGTCTCAAAATTTTGTTTTTTATTGAGACTAATCCATAATTCTATTGGTAAGGACTTTCATGATTTGCATAATCCTCGATAGTTTACAAGTATGAATTAATTTAGTTGGGATTTTGCAATAAAAACTTGATGTCGATTCCCAGAATGTCAGAGAATGTTAAGATTTGTTGCTCTTGGACAATGGAGTCTTAAATGATCATTTTGATTTGATCATCAAAGACGTGAGTTGGTTCATTATTCAAGACTTTACGGATGGTTTCTTTTGATCTTTATTGAGATCTTTGCTAATGTGCTGTCATTGAGTTAAGATAAAGATTGGTTTGTGTTGATAGAATTGAAAGTTCAACAATGACCT
>JGI24215J29973_1019431_pt1 | contig 12159 bp, 1 predicted proteins | sample EnhBioin_Aerobic_3_FD_29973 | JGI IMG/M metagenome (IMG submission 29973) | reverse complement strand
GTCGAAGCGTTGCAAGTTTTATTCATGATAGAAAAAAATAGTTGAATTACCAATGAATAATAGTAGATGACAGAGAAACGAAAACGAACTGTAATTGTTAAGAATAGAGACGATCAATATACCATACAGATTCACACAAAAAGAAAAGAAAAGAAAAGAAAAAAGCTTCAGGAACGGTCGATGTGATTTCATGGTTAAAGGAACTAAGAGCATTAAAAAAACGACAGAAAACAGAAGGAGGAAAAGCTAGTGAAATGATTTCGAGTGAATATCAATCAATCAATGAACTAGTCTAACATCGTTATCATCTGGTGCGCATTTTTGAGGTCTTCTTTGGTTTTAGTTAATGAATAAAACCAATTGAGTCTTTCCTGAGGGATAATCAACAATGGAAGAAGAGGGAGGAAGAGGAATCCTATCGCAAGGCATCTATCCACACACAAACAGAGACACACACACACACGGATCAATCATTCATTCAAGTTGAAGTTCATTCACAAAAGAACGATCTGACATCCCCTTGAACCATCCAGCCACAAGAGTAGGGAAAAACGAAGAAGAAGAAAAGGCATAGCGCATTTATTGATGATGATGGGAATAACTGGAGAATCGCGTTGGTACGGGTGGATGACCATTATCCGATAAAGGCGAATCATTATCATCTTCTTCGTCACTATATTGTCCTTGTGTATTCGAAGAGAATTTCTTCTTTGCTGCACTTTTCTGTTTCATTTGTTTGACCGATGTTCGATTTCGTTGAACAATTTGTGATTGATTATTTAATCGATTCTGTTGAAGAACGACATTTTGAGTCGAACCAAAACCTGAATTTGGACTCATTGAACCAGGTGTTGTATAATCTGCTAAGATGCCTGATGATGATAATGATTGTGATGGACGGATGGGTGTCGCTGCTGCAAGATCATTCAATGATGTTGAACCCCATGTACGTGAACTGGAATTATATTGACGAAGATTTTCATTGTCGCTCAATGCTCGATGTGAATCAATCAAATCTGATCGACGTTTTTCATTTGTATTCATTGAACTTGGAGGAGAAACTAAATGACGAATTGTTGAATTTGTTTGAGTTTGATCATCTGGAGGCGACATATTTTGAAATCCAGTCGATGTATAACGTTTGGCATATTCAGAATTATTCTGTGATAATTGTCGACGACGATTCGTTGTTGAAGGTTTTGTGTAATCATAAGTAATCGGTGTTTGTGCTAATGTTTGACCATTTGGCATCAAACGATCATGAAAATATTCTTCATTCGATTGAACATCGAGATTGTTGTAAAGAGCATCGATTTGATCAATCGCTTCATTGAAACCATGCGTATTCGTATGTGCTGCATTCGATTGTTGATAATAACGATGAACAATTTGATTGACCCGATCAAAATTATCGTTATTCATTTGTTGATAATGTGTTGATTGTTGTTTCGGGCGATAATGTGAAGGTAATCGAGATGTTGTTTGCTCATTATTTCTATATCGTCGTTGATGAAGAATCGTTTGTCCAGTTGTAGCAGCACCACTCGATTGTTCATCGCTCGAATAATTACCTGGAATGCCTTGAGAACGTAATTCATCTGAACTGAAATAGCCTGATGAACGATTTAACGAACGATCTGAGGAATGAAAATCGCTATTGATCACAACGGTATTTCCTGGTCGAGCGGCAATATTTTGGATGGATACACGTCCATCACGTGATGTTGTTACAATGGCACGTGATGCTTGATCTAAGGCAACGGTTGTGGGTTGTTCTGGTTGTTGTGGTGGACGCTTTTCGATTTCAATTTCAAATTCAATATTGGCACCTAGAAGATTTCCAAGACTTCCTGAACGACGTTGGCTTGTTTGAGGATGATAATAAGGTGTGGTAGAGGATGAACGAGGATGAATGTTTACTGGAGAAGGATGGTCATTTGAACGGTCATTGGGGCCAGGTCGAGATCGGCTCTGTCGTGCTGAATAATCCTGATTCGATGTTGGAGGATTGTAACTTGTTGCATGAACACGTTGATAATGTAATTTTCCTCGTTCTTCTTCTTGACGTGCCCGATGATTTAATTCGGGTTCACTTCCAACATGTCGAAGTACTGTATGAGAACTTTGACTCAATTGTGGTGTTCGATTGGCTAATTCAGGTACACGAACAATGGCAATGATTTCATTCGGTGTATATTTGCCGAATGTCACTTGATTCTGTGGACTGAATGAGGTGATTTCCATCGTACGTGGACCTGCACTCAATGTTCGAACATTTGAACGAGAAGTTGGACTGGGAAGAAGACTATCGTGCGATCGATCACGTTGAATTGGTTTAAAGAGAGTCTCTTCCACACGAATAGAATCTTCTTCAGGCATAGTTGTCGTAGGAAATGTTGTTGGATAGGAAAGACTATCCGATGGTGGAGAATCAAAACGAGCTTCATGAAGAACTTCACGAGGAACGACGTGTGGTTTTTGAACGGAAAGAGGTGAACCATTTGTACGAATTGTTTCGTGATATTGTGGTCGTTCATTGACTAAAACACGTCGAGCTGGTGTCAATGTTCGAATTGCTTCATCTGATGAAGTTTCAGGTGATCGTGTCGTTGTTGTCGTTGTTGTCGTCGTAGTAACAACTTTTTTCGGTGTATGTGGACTTCCTGTACCTTCTGTACGCGTCGTTGATTCTTTAATTTCATGTGTTCGTTGAATTTGACATTCGACTCGTGTTTCAGTTTCAACCGTTTCATATTCATCGATGACCAATGGTTTTGTACTGAGAAGTGATCGTGATTGTGTTGTAATCGGAACTTTTCGTGGTGTATTCATTCCACTATGATAATTAGCAATGTTTTCATATTCGGATGGAGGAGAACGTGTGATCTGTCGTCGAACATATCTTGATGTTGATGGTTCATTAGAAACAATTTCAGTTTCATATTTTTGTGTCGAACGAGAAACTGAATCATCGCCACCATGAATCGTTGTTTGATCGGTGTCGGATGTTTGTCGTCGACCATAACGTGCACTTAAGCTTGGGGTCGTTGTCGGTGAATCAGCATAGGCACCACTATCACGAATGACAGTACTTGTTCGATTCGCTTCATCAATGATTGTTGATGAGGCTTGATTTCTCCATGATGATGAACTCATTGTTGGATGATGACTGGTAGCAGTCGAATAATCAAATACACCTGAATCAGAACTGACCAACGATTTGTATGGATCACGAGCTGGTTTGCTACTAATCATTGGTGATTCATGTGATGGACGAGGAGATAATTCAATGAGAAGTGCTTTGCCTTTACTAGCTGGAACATGTGAGAGAAGATTCTCCATATTTTCCTCATTAAAAGTCGAACGTGTTCGTTGACTACTATAACTACTATCGACGGCTTGTGCAGTACTCTGAGAGAAATCACGAAGTCGTGTTTTCGGTGTTTTACGTCGAATATCTTGTTGTTGATGTTGTTCTTGTGCACGAGCATGACTTGTTGGATCACTCAATTCATCTTCACTTTCGTGTCCAGCATCATCATCATTCATTTGTTTCGTTGATTTTGGTGTACTCTGATGAATGGGTGGTGATTGTCCACTGAGATCAGAATCGACTGATGAAATCACTTGTTTACTCTTAATTGTAATATCCAATGATGTTTGAGGTTCAGTTGTTCGATTTATCGATGATTCTAATGAAGATTTAATGTTATCGAAACCAGTACGACCAAGACGATCCGTTGATTGAACTCGTGTTGTCGATTTCATATCGGGTGGACTTGGACTTTGTCCAGCACGGTCAGGTAAACGTGATGGAACTGTATGAGTTTCACTTATTCGACGTTCATCCAATTGATATTCAGTTGCCGGTCGACGTGGAGACGATGTGTCTTGTTGTTGTTGTTGTTGTTGTTCGAATAAACGTCGTCGTTCTTCAGTAAGGCTAGTTGAAACTGTTGGGCGTGTTCGATTAAGATCATCTCGAGTTGTTCCATTGGTACTTGATTCAAATGCATTTTTCAATTCACCTACACGTCCTGAAATAGGTTGATCCGATGACGATGGACTTGCTCGATCTTTTTCTTGTCGATATTGTTCAAATTTGGCTCGACGTTCATCAATAATACTGGATGACGATGATCGTTTGGGTGGAGTAGGTCGATCATCTTGAATAGGCGTCACCACAGGTGATTTTTTCGTTGTATCACGCGATCGAATAGACTGATCGAGTTGATCCTCGTCAAGAGATGTTCGAGCATAGGTTTGTTTCAATTCGTTTCTCCAATCAGATGTTCGTGCCCCTGAAGAACGTCTTCCTGCTTGATCAATAATTGTTGTTAAACCTTGATAAGTGTTATCACGGCCACTTGTAATCACATAGGCATCGGAATTTTCTTCTTCTGATGTTTCTTCTCTAAGTTTACCAATATATTTCGGTGTTGGATGAATAATAGTTGGTGATCGACGATGTTCAACTTCAACTGTATATTCTTCACTAACCACTTCATCACGTTCAGAAGGGCGTCGTTCATCTGTATAATGGCTCGGAGGCGTAACTATACTTGATATACGATCATAGTTCGACGATGGAACAGTTGAGACAGTTGCTTGACTCGGAGGTGGTATTGGAGGGTATTGACCTGGACGAACACGATCGTATGTGCGAGATGAACTTGGTGGTGTTGAAATATCAACGTTTCTATTACGGTCAATTTGTTGATATTCACGTACAGCATCACTATCATAGACAATTTCAGTTGTATAAATATCTTCGGTTGACCATTTTCGATCTCGATGTGGAACAGCTGCAGGAATTTCTTCGTAAACATGATCATTTGATCGATCAATCGGAATAATTGTATGTTTGCTTGGATCAACCGCATGTGATGGAATGCGTCGATAAACTTCTTTAACAATATCATAACTTTTATGTCCTTTGATACGTTCATTCTTTTCTTTGTATTCTTCTTTGATCACATCTGATTTGACTCGATGACCGATCTGATTGATCTCCGATCTTAACACTCGATTTGTTCGTCGATCGACTTCTTCAATCTTTTGACACGGAAATTCTTCGCTCCATTCTTCAAAAATGACTTCTTCACTTGATGTAGATTTTTCATCTTCACTGATATGTTGAATAACCCGATCAAGAACTAAAACTTCATCACTCTTCGATTGATCAGGACTAGGAATGACGTGTGCTCGTTGGGCCGAAGGAAAATGTTGAATTGGTAATTGTTGAACAGGTAAATGTTCGGAATGATCTCGAGAGGATGTTGCAATATATTCTCGAGCATCATGTTCATGCACTTGATCAACATTTGCATGTTCAAATTTTGTTGTTCCAAGATTTGCATTAACTGCTCGCTCCATCGTTATATCTTCGAAGAAGGTGCCCGGACGTGAATAGGGAGCAGGATGGACTCGACGCATTGAGGGTGTTGGTGTGGCTATATTGATTTCGACATAATGTTGTTCGGCTAAACTGGCAAAATGATCGCTTTCTTGACGTGTACGTGCTTGTTGACGTTGTTGTTCTTCGTCGACAGGAAGAAAACTTGTTGTTTCAGTCGATGATCCTGTTGTTAACACTGCTGTTTCATGTGGATTATGATGAATGTATTCCTCGACATTCATTCGACTCGAGATAATTAGTTTTGGTGAGTGTATTTCAACACGATTTTCATCGGATAGTGATGAATAGGATGTTTCAACATCACATATTGTCAACAATGGTTTCAATGCTGAAAAATCTTGTTGAATATTAGTATGATAGATGGATAAATCTTGAACTGATGGTAATTGGAAATGTGCTGGTTCAAAAAGAAGTTGAAGAAGTTGTTCACCAGTTGTATTCGGTGACAAATGAAGATATCCTTGATCATCAAACATTTCATTTTCTCTTGCATGATGAAGTGACATTGAATCATTATCATTATCATTGATTTTCTTTGGTGAATGTTCAACAAGTAATGGCATATGTGGAGGTTGTTGATTGGTATCACCATGAACACTAGTATTGGTTGATGCTGTTTCATTGTCTTTGTCGAGAGAATCAGTTTCATAGTCACTTGTTGGTGAACAATGACTAACCAATGCAACAGATATGACCAAGGCTGGTTCTTGATCATAACTGTGCGATCTCTCCTCTTCGAACCTCTCACTTATCAATGGCGAAGCAGCAGTTGCAGTAGCAGTTGCATATTCACACGTTTGGTTAGTAATAGACTCTACCTGTTGTTGGATTGTATCGAGATTTCTCTCGACAATCCATTGTTCCATTAATTGCTCGTCATGTGGAAGTGCTTTACCTTCAGCCCATTCAAGTGGCAAAGCACGACTAAAATACGGATGTTGAGCTTCGTATCGTTCAATGGCTCGTTGTGTTTCATCTTGTGTTGATCGAAGGGTTGTTGTATAAGACAACGAAATTTGATCGATTAATGGCAAATGTTGTTCCGGTTCGAGACTTTCTTCGAATCGATTGAGAAATGATTCCATATCCAGAAGAGACGATGTCTCAGAATATGTTGGTCGAACACGAATTTCGATATCGATTGGAATCGGTGGTGGTTGAATGGTTATTGGTTCAGCTGGATGTGTTTCTGCACGATTGAAATCGAAATGAATCGATGTTGTTGCAGCTGATTCTTGGGCATCATGATCTGATAGTTGTTCTTGTCGAACACGATAAATAGGTCGTGTTTCTTGGATTTGTGTCGATGGAAGTAGTGTAACTGGTGATGTTGTATCGATTCGAACATTTTCATGAAGCAATGGTGTTTGATGAAATTCGTTTGTATAATTCAATGTTCGTTCTTGCGCAGGTGAAGCAATACTTGGTAAAAATCTTGGTGAATCTTCTTCAATATTGATTCGAAGATTTTCATGCAAATGAGCATCGCTTGTCGATGCAAACGCTTGATCAAAAACACGTTGCCATGGTGGATTGATATCTTGTTGTTGTTGTGGATAGTGCAATGTGAATGTTGCTGTCGAACGAACAGGTGCTTCCAATTCATGCGTATGATCGGAAACGTTTGTCACTTTTTCTTGATGTCGAATCAGGAGTGAATCATCAGCCAATGGTCCTGTTTGTTCTTTTGGTGTTTGCAAATCAGTGGAAATGGATGGATGGCAAAGAACCAGATCAGTCGATGTGCTTCGACTTGGATACAATTGATCTCCACCGGAAAAGGTTCGACTTTCTGTTGAATGTTCGAATGGAAGGATTTCTTCATAGAAATCAGTCAATTGATCTGTTTGATTATCGTTGATCATGGCACGACGCATTGCTTGTGTTGTTGTCAACTCAATGCTGTCTTCTGCTCGTTCGGTCATATGATCTTCACGAACGGTTGGTATTGACAATGGTTGAACCATTTCTTCGCTTGTTCGATCCAACATTCGTTGTTCTTCACGCAAAAGTACCGATTGAGGTGCATCGATTTTTACGTGTTCTTGTGCTGTTTGTGAAGAGGTAGGTGGATATCGAGCATTGAAAATTTGTGCTCGAGGAACATTTGGCAACGGACGTGTTCTTTCCTCAGGCCAATCGGTATCGTAAATAACCGTTGGTTGTTGAGGCATGGATTCGATGAATTGGAACGGTGGTTGACGATCGATTACAGCACGAGCGTGTTCTTCATCAAGAACAGTCGAAGGAGCAGCAATAGGCAACGGTGGATTTAGCAAAGCTGGGCTATTCGAATCAGCAAGTTCTCTCGGGGCATTAAAAGATTGGATAGGCCGGTTCAATGAAGCCCGACCTAATGAACCATCATAGGACACTTCGTTCTCCAAAGCTGTTTCTTCGCGTAATGCCATCGGTTCTCGTTCGATTTCATGGGCGATATGTTCTTGATCTCGATGTGTTCGTGTTGGTGGATGATGTGAAATAGGTTGAGTAATGTCATCGAGTGATGATAATGTACGACGATCATATTCAAGACGTGCACTATTTTGTGATTGATTTTTCAATTCTTGATCTGATCCAAACGATGATGAACGTGAAAGTGGAATCTCGGTTGTTCGACCGTAATTGAATATCAATTTTTTTTCGGGTCGTTTTGGCGGTTCCAAAGTTCGTTGTGGTTCTTCTCGTGATCTCAAATGAACACTTTGATCCATTGGATCGACCTGAAGAGGTGAGACTGATTCTTGTCGCATTTCATCCAAACGTTGTTCTTGTGAACGACGTGGAGGCGTTTGATACATATTGATCTGATTTTGTCGTACACAATGAATCGATAATTGATCATCATCGACTTCCGAACTGGACAATTGTTCAGTACGGGGTAAACGATGAAGAACAGTTTGATCAATAGTTTCATAAATCACTGGTTCATCAGTATGTTCGATTGTTTGTCGTTCACGAAATATTTGATCGTCGACGATTCTTGTTCGATCCGATGAAATATTCGTTCGTGGAATCGATGTAGTATTTTCTAAGATTTGAACTTGACTTTGTTCAATTGATTGATGACTAACATTTGGATCGTTGTCAACATGACGAAGAAGATCAAATGCACGAAGACGTCGACGATAATAATCATTTTCAGGAAGTTGTTCAACTGATGATTCACGTAATGATTCAACACGATTGATTTTTGATGAACGAAGAACCATGGGTTGTTCAGCTGATAGAGGTGACAAAAGTCCATTACCATCGACGGGTATTTCTCTTAATCGATTAAGTTGAGCTGGTGAAAGATGAGCTGAAGAAACATTTTCAAAGACAGAGATATCTTGTTCAACTTTAGCCATGTGTTCAGCAAGAGGTGTAATGAGCATCGTATGTTGTCGTGTTGGGTGTTGTTCAACATGTCTTGAAACCTCTTCAGTTGTTTCATCTTGTAATCGTTTAATCGATGCTGCAGCTAAGAGAAGTGGTTGTCGTTCGAATTCATGTTGTTGTTGTTGTTGTTGTTGTTCAGGACTTAACATAATCATCGCACGATCGTAATCTTGTGTTGGAAGTTGCAGACGTTGAGCTTGATGAGCAACAAGATTCAATTCTCGAACTTCGCCATGATTTAATGTGAGAACAGAACGAACATTAGCCATCGATAAATCGTAATTGCCTGAATCTGATTCAATTAAATCTGCATGACAAAAACGAACAGGTTCACTCGCTGGTGAATGAGTATAGATTTTCGCTTGTGGACGACGAGCTGATGGACTGGATGTTGTTTCGATCGATGTAATTATCTGAACTGGTTTTCTCAAATTAGGATTAAAATCATCTTCATCTTTAAATAAAGTTGTTTGAGAACTTGTCAAAGCACCATCGACAAGATCATCACTTGGTAATTCAGTGATGTGACTCTTTGCACGTTCTTGTCGTATCGTTGCTGGTTCTCGTGGAGTAAAATCAGGTGGTGCAATCGTCGATATACGTGGTTTTTGTTCTTGAATTATAATACTTGTTCGAAGGCGTGGTGATGTCGACTGATCGATCAATACTGATGGTGGAGGAGAAATTTTGCCAATATGATGTACAACATCTGCAGTTCCATCATCTGTCAATGTGCGACGTGCACGACCGATTGGAATTTTACTTGGTGTCACAACAGGTGATGGAACGAGAATAATGTTACTCGATGAAGAATATCCTGGTTCATTTTGACGAAGAACTGCTGTACGAGAAAGACGAGATTGACGATCAACAACAGGAATCGTCGGAATTTCAAGTAATGGTGGTTGAGTATTTCTAATAAATGGACTAACATCGCTGTGTGATCCATACATTGGTGATGCTGTACCGAATAATTGTCCTTCACGTGCACGTCGACGACGTTCAAATTCAATAGCAATCTTTCGTTTGAAGTTTTCTAAAGCAAATGGTTTGTAAATGTCAGCTACATCTTCAGCCGTAAATGATGTCGGTGCATTGAATGGTTGTCGATAACGGAAATGTTCTTTACGAACTTGATAAAGATGTTCAGCAGATAAACTTCGACCCAATTTGCTTGTTGTTTCTTCAACGAATTCACTATTACGAATTTGTCGACTTTGAGCTTTATCACGAGCGATATTTTCGACATGTCGAATACTTTCTTGCATACTTCGATTCAATCGTGAAATATAAAAATCAGCTACTAAATCACTTGGACGATCAAGTAAAGAACGATTAACTGTCGATAAATAACGTGAAATTTGTCGTTGATGTTGAGGTAATTTTTCTTGTTGATTAGTCATCATTTGTTGACCTTCTTCTTCATCTTCTAACCAAAATGATGAATTCGAACGTGTATCCGAATCACTATCATGATCGGTCGGTTTGTGTGGTGAAATCAATGGTGAACTTAGATGATCTTTTTGTTGTGCCAATTGTGATGCTTTAGAAACTTGACCAGCAATGGATGCATCAACACCACGAAAACGTTCTTGCATAATTTCATAGAAAAGATCAAGACCAGGGGTCGGTGGCATATGACCCGGTCGAAGACTGGTTGGTGTCACTGTTGTCGATGATTGAGATTTTGTTCCTCGACGATCGATTTCAAATCCGCCTGATTGTGCATCGGTATTCTCTGTTAAGCTTCCAGTCATGATTGGACTTGACAACGATAATAATGGAGAAAATGGTCCCGCCCCAATCGATGATGTTGGTGTTGAAGCTGCTATCGCACCATCAAGACTATTGGTTAATCGAGAACGGCGTTCTCGATCGATTGTATGTCGTGTTCGATAAGATTCTAAAACGTTTGGCATATGAATATCTTGAATATCTTCGTATGTATAAGAACGAGGATTGCGACGTGTTTGAGCATGACGATTTTCTTCTCGACGAAGATCTTCAAGATAAGTAGATGAAAAACAACGGATAAGATCATGAGTTAATTCACGTTGAAGTGCCTGATTTTCTAATGAACGTAAATGACTTCGAACATGTTGATCCAATTGTTTCAATCGATTTGTATCGGAAAGATATCGTCGATCAATTAAACTTTGATTAACATTTTTCATAATTTTATCGTGAGTTCGATTAACACTTGGATTGTATATTTTCGATCCTTTAGCGTAAACATTTGGCTCTTCATCATCACTATCCATCGGATAATCAACGGCAGGCTCATCTGGATCAGCATAATATTGACTAACATAATTTTTCGATGGTTGTTGAAATGGAAGTGGAGGTGAGAGAATTTGTTGTTGACGATATTTTTGATTTGTTGATGAAACAAATCGATCGACCGATTTTTGAAATGCTTGTGGAGATTGACCACGTTTTTTACCAGCGAGACGTTCTCGAGCTTCGTTCAAATATGAACGTGGTGTTGACGATGGATCAAAACGAACATTTTGAATTTTATTTGGAGGTGATCGACGAAGTGTTGATAATGATCCATTCGTCGATGTAACTGTATCAATTCGGCTAGGAGATGGTCGAGTTAATGAACGTCGTTCTGGACTATTAGTCGATCTTCGTGGACCTTCAGCTGAAGAATCTGTTGGCTTTGAAAAGAGATAAGGTCCATCAGTTGTGATACTGTTCGATGATGCTGATAAGCTCTTCTCGTTATTCTTCGGTGTTGCACCACCAATAAATGTCACTGAACGTTGTTCAAGATTACTACCTGTTCGCATAAAAGTCGTTGTTTTCTTTGTTGAATCATTTGGAGGAAAATAGTATCGATTTGAACCGGTCGAATGTGATCGAGTTTCAGTTTGACCATTAGGAAATTTATAAACATTTGTATTCACATTTTGATCTCCATTTGTTGATGACGTAAATTTGTATCGTTTTCGTTGGCCTGGTGGTGTATCATTCGATCCATTTGCATGTGGAGCTTTATTCTTTTTTGACCAGCTCATTCGAGATGGATTATTATCATTTGATAATGAACGAAAAAGATATCGATCTTGCATATGTGGTGCTGCTGGTGGAGGTAACGTTGTTGTCGACATACTTGACGAACAATTGTAGATTGTATCAAGACGTGTTAATAATCGTTGAAACTTTTCCAATTGTTCAATATTAGTTTTAACAAGAGGAAGATGCGCTTCGAGGGTATAACAATCACCACTTGTATCGAGAGTTATCGATGTTGATGAACTGAATAAAGACGATGATGATGTAGGCGAGGAGAAAGACGATGGAGATGCTAGTGAAACAGGATTATCCGAAGAGTTGTTGTTCACTAACTCTTG
>JGI24215J29973_1001286_pt1 | contig 12312 bp, 12 predicted proteins | sample EnhBioin_Aerobic_3_FD_29973 | JGI IMG/M metagenome (IMG submission 29973) | reverse complement strand
CATCTGTGCTGGACGGGAACCGATTCGGTGAACCTGCACGACTTGCTGCCGCTGCCCTACAACGAAGCCGCCTTGCAGCACCTGGCGCCGCGCGTGGCCCAGGTGCAGGAGGTCCTTGGCCGCCCCCTGGTGCTCGAGAACGTTTCGAGCTATGTGCGTTACCGTGCCGACGAGATGAGCGAGTGGGAGTTCATCTGCGAACTCGTCGCCCGAACGGGCTGTGAGATCCTGCTCGACGTCAACAACGTCTATGTGAGCAGCGTCAACCATGGCTTCGATCCGCACCGCTTCATCGACGCAATGCCGGCCGCTGCCGTTCGCCAGATCCATCTCGCCGGGCACGAGGATCATGGAACGTACATCATCGACACGCACGATCACCCGGTCTGCGCAGCAGTCTGGGATCTCTACGCGCATACCTTGCAGCGGCTCGGGCCGGTGCCGACAATGATCGAACGTGACGACAATATCCCGCCCTTGAGCGAGTTGATCGATGAACTCGACGTCGCACGCGCGCTGGCAGGGAGCACCCTCAGCGACCGGAGGCATGCCGCGTGAGCGCGCTCGCCGAACTGCAGCAGCGTTTCCAGCAAGCCGTTTTGTGTGCGACGATTCCCGGTGAGTTGTTCGCTGCCGGGGAGCCCCGCCAGTTGGGCGGCGGTTACGACCTGTACGTCCAGGCTTACCGTGCGCGCCTGGCGGCTGCGCTGCGCGACAACTTCCCGGTGCTCCACCGGGCACTCGGCGACGACGCGTTCGCGACCGTGGCGCAAGACTACATTGACTGCCATCCGTCACCCTTTCGCTCGATCCGCTGGTTCGGCCACGCATTGGCAGATTTTCTCGCCGGCACAGCCGAGCGATTGCCACACCCGGCGCTGGTCGATCTGGCGAGGATGGACTGGGCGATACGTGCGGCTTTCGACGCCACCGACGCTGTGCCACTCACTCTGGGTGATCTCGCTTCGCTACGGCCTGAAGACTGGCCGACCCTGCGCTTGCAGCCGACGCCTTCCCTGCAGGTGCTCAACCTGTCGTGGAGTATCGAGCCGATCTGGAAGGCACTCAACGACGATGCCGACGCCACGACCGAAGAACCGCAAGCGCTCCCGCACGCCCTGCTGATCTGGCGCCCGGCGCTCGATTGCCGCTGGCGCTCCGCAGACGCGGGCGAGGCGGCGGCGCTGACGGCGCTTACACAGGCGATGAGCTTTGCCGAATGGTGCCTGCTCATCGCCGAATCAGGCGATCCGGAACCGGCCATGACAGCGGCCGGCCTGCTCCGACGCTGGGTCGCCGAAGAACTCCTGGCGAAAGGTTGAGCACGCAGATGACGGCACCTGGGGAGCAAACGGACAAGTCCTGCTGCGTGGGCTGCGGAGCGCCGTTCCTCTGTGGCGCTGCGGCGGGTCTGGTGTCGTGCTGGTGCATGGACAAGCCAGCACTAAGCGTCGCCCCGGAAAGCGCAGGCCGTTGCTACTGCCCGGTCTGCCTGGAGAAACGCCTTATTGCCACTGCTCGCCAGTCCGCTCCGGCAACATAAGAATTGCATCGCGGTTGCTCCACGAAAAGCACTTTGCTGCCGCCTCGTCCCAGGGCAACCAGCACGCGTTCACGTGCTCGCCGCAAGCAATCGTCACCGGACGGACGGCCGGAAGCTGCAGCGAAAAGACGTGTTCGGTGTTGTACAGCACGCCGGTTGGATAGCGGTGGCGCCACTCGGCGAAGATCTCGTAGCGGTTGGTGAGCTGCCAGTCGCGCAAATCCCCCGGTACTGCCCGGATACCCGTCTCCTCGGCAACTTCCCGAACAGCGGTTGCCAGCAGCGTTTCCGCCCCCTCCTGACTACCGGTTACCGACTGCCAATAGCCCACGTGCGTCGCGCGCTCAAGCAGCAGAACCTGCAGATCCGCCGTATGAATCACGACGAGAACCGACACCGGCCGCTTGAACCGGGTCATGCCAGCGTCGGCAGTGTCGCCAGTCCATCCGAACGCAGATCGTAGAAAACCCACAACGGAAAATCCTGCGACCGCCACTCCGCAATGGCCGCGCCAAAAACCTCGTTGAGCGCCTTGAACGCTGCCGGATCGGCAGCCTGCAGGGCCTCGGCGTGCGAGATGATGAGGACGTAGCCGGCAGCTTCGCACCAGGAGAAGTCGGTGAGGCAGTCCTTCAGGGCGTCCAGGTTGTTGCCATACCATTCGGGAAAGTCGAGACCCCGTCCCAGCGCAGCGAGGACAAGATCCATTCGGTCAGCGTCGGCGACATTGACCTCGAAGCAGGCCAGGCCGCCTGCTTCGGCGGCGCGTCTGACCGCCGCCCGGCCGCTCCCCGGCAGGTGGTAGATACCGGCCTGGCCGGAATCTTCAAGCAGTGTCTGCAGAGGTCTCAAGCTCATGGGTTTCCGCGTATCCGCCAGAAGCTGCGGTAGTGATCGTCTGTGTAGTAATACTCACCTGAGGTAGCAACGTCGCCATCGCGACCCTGACCAGCGACAATCCGCCGCGGTCCACGGTCACGACTGCCCGGTGTGCGCACCGTGTACTCGCGATAGTAGCCGCGCGCCTGCAGGGGTAGGCGCCGCTCGAAGTTCCCGAAAGTGCTGCCATCCTTGCGCGGATACGGAAACGGCCCGCCCGCCTGGATCAGGCGCAAGGTTTGCTGCGCCTCCGGTGGCAAATCGGCAACCGCGATGGTCCGCAGGTACTGGCCCTCGCGAGCATGCACCACGTCGGCAAGGCCGAACAGACCGAGTAGCCACGCCAGCACGACGAGCCGGAGAAATGCGCTGCTTCTCGACATCACCGCCTACCCCTTGTCAACCTCGACCTGCGTTTCGACCTTCTGGCGCAGGCGGATGTGCAGTTCGCGCAACTGTTTGTCATCGACTCCGCTCGGCGCGTCGGTGAGCAGGCACTGGGCACGCTGGGTCTTCGGGAAGGCGATCACGTCGCGGATCGACTCGGCGCCGGCCAGCATCGTGACGATGCGATCCAGGCCAAAGGCCAGACCGCCGTGTGGCGGCGCGCCGTACTTGAGCGCATCGAGCAGGAACCCGAACTTCTGCTGCGCCTCCTCTTCGCCGATGCCGAGCGCCTTGAAGACCTTCTCCTGCACGGCAGCCTGGTGGATGCGCACCGACCCACCACCCAACTCGGAGCCGTTCAACGCCAGGTCATAGGCCTTCGCGAGGCAACTGCCGGGGTCGGTTTCGAGGCGAGGCAGATGTTCGTCCTTGGGACTGGTGAAGGGGTGATGGCAGGCCGTCCAGCGCCTCGCCTCCTCATCATAGTCGAACATCGGGAAATCGACGACCCAGACCGGCTCCCAGGCGTGTCCATTGAGAAAACCTTTCTCGTGACCGATCTTGACGCGTAGGGCACCCAGCGCATCATTGACCACCTTGCGCTTGTCGGCGCCGAAGAAGATGAGATCGCCCGATTGCGCACCGGTCCGCCCGACGATGGTTTGCAGCGACGCCGGATGAAGATTCTTGACGATCGGCGACTGCAGGCCGTTCTCGTTCAGTTGCGTCGCGTCGTTGACCTTGATGTAGGCGAGGCCCTTGGCGCCGTAAATACCCACAAACTGGGTGTAGGCGTCGATCTCGCCGCGCGTCAGGCTGGCCCCGCCCGGGATGCGCAAGGCGGCAATCCGGCCCCCCTGGCTGTTGGCGACGCTGGCAAAGACCTTGAAAGAGACGTCCTTCAGCGCATCGGTCACGTCTACCAGTTCGAGCGTCACGCGCAGATCCGGCTTGTCGGAGCCGTAGCGATCCATCGCCTCGCCATAGGGCAGGCGCGGGAAGGGCTTCGGCAGGGTGCTGCCGATCGCTTCCCAAAACACGACGCGTATCAATTCCTCCATCAGTTCGATGATCTCGTCCTCGCCCATGAACGAGGTCTCGATGTCCACCTGGGTAAACTCGGGCTGTCGGTCGGCGCGCAAGTCCTCGTCGCGAAAGCACTTGGTGATCTGATAGTAGCGGTCAAAGCCGGCAACCATGAGAAGCTGCTTGAAAAGCTGCGGCGATTGGGGAAGCGCGAAGAACTGTCCCGGATGTACTCGCGACGGCACCAGATAGTCGCGAGCACCCTCCGGAGTGCTCTTGGTCAGCATGGGCGTTTCGATGTCGATAAAACCTGCATCATCGAGAAAGCGGCGGAAGGCACCCGCCGTCTTGTAGCGGAGTTGCATGTTCTGCTGCATCTGCGGACGGCGCAGGTCGAGCACCCGGTGCAACAGGCGGATATTCTCCGAAAGGTTTTCGTCGTCGAGCTGAAACGGTGGCGTCAGCGATGGATTCAGGATCTCCATCTCGTGACAGAGTATCTCGACCTCGCCACTGGCGATGTTGGCATTGACGGTACCTTCCGGGCGGGCACGCACCTTGCCACGGATGCGCAGACAGAACTCGCTGCGTACCGATTCGGCGGTCTTGAACATCAGCGGTCGGTCCGGATCGCAGACCACCTGCGCCAGACCCTCGCGGTCGCGCAGGTCGACGAAGATCACTCCCCCGTGGTCGCGGCGACGATGTGCCCAACCGCAGAGCGTCACCTCCTGGCCGATGATCCGTGCGCTGACTTGTCCGCAGTAATGAGTACGCATGCTGTTTCCCAGGCTTCCTTGCATCAGATAGTGGGGGCAGTGGTGGCGACAGTCGCGGACTGCCGCCGAACCGGTGGTGCCACGACGCCCATCGAGATTACGTATTTGAGCGCCGTATCGACGCTCATATCAAGTGGAATGACGTCTGCCTTCGGCAGCATCAGAAAGAAACCTGAGGTCGGGTTCGGCGTCGTCGGCACATAGACGCTGACGTGCTCACCGTCGAGATGGCGAAGCACTTCGCCACCCGGCGTGCCGGTCAGGAAGGCAATCGTCCACGTGCCCCGACGTGGATACTCGATCAGCAGCGCCTGGCGGAACGCGTTTCCCGACGATGAGAAAAGCGTGTCGGAAACCTGCTTGACGCTGTTGTAGATTGAATTGACGACAGGAATGCGCGCCAGCAAGCGCTCCCACCAGACGACCAGCCGCTGACCGATGAAGTTGGCCGCCAGCAAGCCGGTGACGACGATGACCAGAAGCGTCAGGACGGCACCAACGCCCGGAATGTCGAAACCGAAGACATTGCGCGGGTGAATGGCCGCCGGCAAGAGATGCAGCGACTGGTCCATCGTGCCGACGATCAGCGCCAGTACCCAGGCGGTGATTGCCAAGGGCACCCAGATCAGCAGGCCGGTGATGAAATAGCGCTTGATCAATTGTCGGCGCACGCGCCAGCTCCCGTCGTGGAGGCCGGCACCGCCGCCTTGTCGGTGCTCGCCGCCTTTTCGGTGCTCGCCGGTTTGTCGGGCGAAGCCGGCTCCGTCGTGCTTGGTGGCTTCTTGCCGCTATCCCTGAAATCGGTGGCGTACCAGCCGCTGCCCTTAAGCTGGAAGCCGGCGGCCGTCACTTGCTTGCTGTAGGTCGCCTCCCCACACTGCGGACAGACGAGCAACACCGGGTCGCTCAGTTTCTGCAGGTGATCGTTCTCGAAACCACAAGCGGCGCAACGATACGCATAAATCGGCATGGACAACCTTCGGAAAACGCTGAAAAGACGCCGATTATACGCGACCCGACGACGTTTCGCGCGCGCCGGAGGCGGGCGAAGGGAGCCGGTGGCGACCCCGTGGACGACTACAGCAGGCCGACGTAGGCGCGGGTGAGCGGTTTGCCCCAGAACAAGGCAAGCCCGCCTGCTGCCGCCAGATAGGGACCAAACGGGATCGGCACGCTGCGGCCGCGTTTGGCGACGACGATCATTGCGATGCCGACAACGGCGCCCAACAGGGACGACAGCAGGATCGTCAGAGGCAGCATCTGCCAACCGAACCAGGCACCGAGGGCAGCGAGCAGCTTGAAGTCGCCATAGCCCATGCCTTCCTTGCCGGTGGTCAACTTGAAGCCCCAGTAGACCAGCCAGAGCGAGAGATAGCCGCTGGCGGCGCCGATCACCGCCGAGTGCAGGTCGGCGAAAGTCCCGAAGAGGTTGAACAGGAGGCCGGCCCACAGCAGGGGCAAGGTAATCGAGTCAGGCAGCAACAACGTGTCGAGATCGATGCAGGTCAGGGCGATCAGGCACCAGATCAAAGCCATCGCGCCCGCCGCCGCCCAGCCATAGCCGAAATGAAACGCGGCGAAAGCGCACAGCAGGCCGCTGATCGCCTCGACCAGCGGATAGCGCGACGATATCGGCTGCCGACACGCCGAACAGCGGCCGCGCAAGAAGAGCCAGCTCAGGACAGGAACATTCTCCATGGCCGTGATGGCGTGCCCGCAAGCAGGGCAACGCGAGCCGGGCCAGGCCAGCGAAAACCGCTCCTGCTCCGGCAACACCTCGCCCCGCAGCTCGGCGCAATGGACACGCCAATCGCGATCCATCATCTTCGGCAGGCGATAGATGACGACATTGAGGAAACTGCCGACCAGCAGTCCGACGACGCCGCTGAGGAGAGCGAACAGCAGCGGGTCCGCAAGGACGGCCGGCGCGCCCGGCATCAGCCGACGACGGCGCCGAGTTTGAAGATCGGCAGATACATGGCGATCACCATGCCGCCGATCAGCACCCCGAGGACGACCATGATGATCGGCTCCATCAGGCTCGAGAGCGCCTCGACCGCATCGTCGACCTCCGCCTCGAAGAAGTCCGCAACCTTGCCAAGCATCGAATCGAGGGCGCCGGATTCCTCGCCAATGGCCACCATCTGCGTCACCATGTTCGGGAAGAGTTCGACGTTCTGCATCGCCGAGGTAAGGCTCGTACCGGTGCTGACCTCGCTCTGGATCTGCCTGGTCGCCACCTTGTAGACATAGTTGCCGGCGGCGCCGCCAACGGATTCGAGGGACTCGACCAGAGGGACGCCGGCAGCAAACATGGTCGCCAGCGTGCGTGTCCAGCGGGCAATTACCGACTTGCGGATGATGTCGCCAAAGACAGGCACTCGGAGGAACATGCGATCGAAAGCGATCTGCATGGCTTCCGAGCGTTTCCACGTGTAGAAGAAAGCGAAGACCGAACCGGCAATGCCTCCGAACAACGCCCACCAGTAGTCGACGACAAAGTCGGACATGGCAATGACGATCTGTGTGGGCGCCGGCAGATCGGCACCGAAACTCTTGAAGACCTCCTTGAAGGCCGGAATCACGAAGATCATGATCACGGCCGTAATGATGAAGGCGACGACAATGATCGCCACGGGATAGAACAGAGCCGACTTGATCTTGGACTTGATGGCGATCATCTTTTCCTTGTAGGTCGCCAGGCGATCAAGGAGGCTTTCGAGAATGCCGGCCTGTTCGCCGGCAGCAACCAGATTGCAGTAAAGGAGATCGAAGTGCAGCGGGTACTTGCGAAAGGCCTGCGACAGCGAACTGCCGGTTTCCACGTCGGCCTTGATGTCGAGCAACAGTTTGCCCACCGCCGGATTGTCGTGCCCGCGACCGACGATCTCGAAAGTCTGCAGCAGTGGCACCCCGGCCTTCATCATCGTCGCCAACTGCCGCGTAAACAGTGCGATGTCCTTCTCGCTGATCTTCCTGCCACCGCGGAAGCGCTGTTTGGTGATCTTGCTGACCACAACCCCCTGGCGGCGCAGGGTAGCCTGGACGACGGTCACGCTGGAGGCTCGCTGCTCGCCGCGGATGACCTTGCCCGCCTTGTTCTTGCCTTCCCAGAGGAAAACATACTCCTTGACTTCCGGTGCGGCCTTTTTCGTCAGCTTCAGTGCAGTCGCCATTCTTCCCTCACTTCCCTCATCTTCACGCGTTGGTGCTGCCGAGAACCTCGTCGAGAGAGGTGAGCCCCTGCTTGACCTTCAGCAGGCCCGAGCGGCGCAGATCATTGACGCCTTCCGTCCTGGCCTGGATGGCAATGTCGAGTTCCGTTCCGTTGGCCATGATGATGCGCTGAATGGCTTCAGTGACCGGCATCACCTCGTAGAGGCCGACCCGTCCCTTGTAGCCGCTCCCCTTGCAGCGTTCGCATTCGCCCGGACCGAACAGGGTCCAGGTACCATCGAGGTCGCTCTCCTCGAAGCCGGCGTTGAGGAGTGTCTCGACCGGCGTTTCGAGCGGTCTCTTGCAGGTGCAGAGCCGACGAACCAGCCGTTGCGCCGTGATCAACAGGATGCTCGAAGCGAGATTGAAAGTCGGTATGCCCATATTCATCAGGCGCGTCAGGGTCGCCGGCGCATCGTTGGTGTGCAGCGTCGACAGGACCATGTGGCCAGTCTGTGCCGCCTTGATCGCAATCTCCGCGGTTTCGATGTCGCGAATCTCACCCACCATGATGATGTCCGGATCCTGGCGAAGAAAGGCCTTGAGGGCAATCGGAAAGGTCAGTCCCGCCTTGTCGTCGACATTGACCTGATTGATACCCGGCAACGGAATTTCGGCTGGGTCTTCGGCCGTGGCGATGTTGACCCCGGGCCGGTTGAGTATGTTGAGACAGGTATACAGTGAAACGGTCTTCCCCGAACCGGTGGGTCCGGTCACCAGAATCATTCCGTAAGGCCGGTGGATGGCGTCGAGCAAAATCTTCTTCTGCTCGGGCTCATAACCCAATGCGTCGATACCCAGGGTGGCGCTGCTCGGATCGAGAATGCGCAAGACGATCTTTTCACCGTACATCGTCGGCAAGGTGCTGACGCGGAAATCTATCGACCGGCTTTTCGACAGCACCAGGCGCATTCTGCCATCTTGTGGCACACGCTTCTCGGCGATGTTGAGGCGAGAAATGACCTTGATGCGCGAAGCGATCTTGTCCTTGATGACCAGCGGCGGCGAGGCGATTTCCCGCAGGATTCCGTCGGTTCGAAAGCGAATGCGATAGCTCTTTTCGTAGGGCTCGAAATGGATGTCGGAAGCCCCTTCATTGATGGCATCGAGCAACATCTTCTGAATGAACCTGACCACCGGCGCGTCGTCGACCTCGAGACTCGAGGCCTCATCGGCCTTGTCCTGCGCCTGCTCATCGGTAAACTCGAGGTTGATGTCGTCGCTGGCCAAAGTCTTCAGGCTCTCTTCGACCGTCTCGGACAGTTTGGCAACCAGCGGCCCAAGCTTGTTTTCCTCGACGATCACCGGGTCGACCGCCAGACCGGTCTGAAAGCGGATTTCGTCGAGCGCCCGCAGATTGGTTGGATCGGCAATCGCGATGGCCAGGCGGTTGCCACGCTTGTGCAGAGGCACGACGCGATGGGTCGCGATCAGCTTGCGGTCCACCGCGCTCTTCTGGATATTCCCTTCGTCGATGGCGGCGAGATCGAGCAGCGGGTAACCGAACTTGTCTGCCGCGAAGCGCGCCACGTCCAGGAAGGTCGTCTTGTTGGCGGCGACCATTTGCTCGATCAGCGACGTCTTGCTGGCGATCGACTGGACAAGCAAGGACTCCGCCTCGGCTTCTTTGAGCCGACCAGCTTGTACCAGCGCACGAGCGAGGCCGCTGAGCGGCGATTGTTGCGGATTGGCAGCCATTTTTTCGCGAAAGGACCCTGCAACGCAGGATGAACCATCAGGTCCGGGCTAGCGCCGGTTGGTCAGTCCGATGATGCATTGCCTGCGCGTGTTTGTAAAGAAGCAGCCTTGTCCAACTTGGCATGCGCCGGAACGAGGACTGGTGTTTCCACCCCGGTAGCCGTTTTCGATACGATTGAAGCCAATCATGCTACATCAACTTGTGCGCGCAATTGCCTCATCGATTCCGCGTCGTTTACCCCGGCCAGCAGCCCGAGGGCGCGCAGCCGGCGTTCGAGCCACTGCTTGTTGGCGCGCAGCAGGTGCTGGGGCATGGACATTGCCGGTGGATCGAGGTCCACTTGAAGGCCGTAGTTGTCGAGCAGCCGGATGTGTAACTTCTCAAAAACCCCGGGCATGAGGATGGCTCTGGGTTGGTATCGGGGCGACGCGCTCACCCGCAGAGCACCCGTCTGAAGTGCCTGTCGAGCGGATAGACCCAGACGGCTTTGATAGGCAGCAGGGCTTGGTGGTGAACATCGAGCTTGCCGCGTCCGGTGGTCTGTCCGAGGCAGATCCAGTTGGCCGCTTGGTAGGCGGTGCCGCGAAAGCGCTCTTGCTCGACGAAGGTTTCGAGCAAGAGCGGCCGGTAACCGTATTGGATTGGCCAATCGGTGTTGATCTGCCGGGCAGCGCGAGCCAGGATGGATGAGGCCAGATTCTTGCATTCGAGCCACGGCAGGATGAGGAATCGAGCATTGTTCACGACCCGGTGCAGGTTCTCCTGGCGTTGCGCAGGCGTCCAGCCGATGTATTGGTCGCGTGGCTGAGTCTTCCAGGCGGCAGCCCCGAAGCTGAGCAACGCGACGAGGCGTCCGCCGGCGCGAACGAAGTAGCGCAATTGGGCACCGGGCAGCGGTTGATAGCCGAGGTAGTGGTAGCGGTCGATGTACTCGTTGTGCAGCTGCGATTCGGCGCGATGGCTGACCCGCTGCAGTTGCAGCGTGCCCAGGCTACGCGGGCCGTCGGCGCGCAGGGGCGCATCGGGTTCGGCCAGCGCGGTACGACGGTGCCAAGGTTTGCCGTTGTGATTACCGTTGCGCGGTGACGGCAGGTGCAGCAAGCCATCGGTCTGCATGCGCAGCATCGCCACGCGGCAGCTCATCTCCTTGAGCCGCCCGTCCTCGCGGCTCCAGCCGAGCTCGCCACAGACCATCCGGGACAACTGGGCGCGCGAGGCGGCAGGATTGGCTGCGATCAGCCGGCGGATCTGGTCGAGCTCCGCGGTGCTGAAGAAGCGCCCGCAATAGCGAGCGGACGCCGTTTCAGGGGCCATGAACGGGAACCTTCGCCCCCGTCGGCGTGGCCTCGAAGATCCACTGCGCCAGGGGAGCAATCCGATGCCAGCCGAAGACGCGGTCCTGAACGTATTGCCAGAAGGACAGTCCGTTCTTTCGGCAGGTCTTCTTGAGACTGGCGAAGGTGTCGCGGCAGCGGCGGCCGGACTCGCTACGGGTCGAGCCGCTGATCTTGCGTTTCTTGACGTAGTCGCGGATATCCGACTCACTGAGGTTGTTGTGCAGGGGAAGCTCGGGACGTTGCAACACGCGCAGCAACTCCTCCTGGTTACGGCGCATTCGCTTCAGGGCCCGGTCGAGGCTGGCATAGCCGGTGCGGGTGGCACAGAGCTTCTCGAAGCGGGCTTCGATCGCGGCCGCGGTGAGCGCATCAGGCGCTTCCTTGTACGCCTTGAGCGCATCGTAGATCGCCCACAGTTCGCTGCGCACCGAGGCCAGCGCCTGGCGTTGCGGCTCGTTGAAGCCGAGCAGTTTGGCCAGCACGCGTTCGGCATGGATCCAGCACAGGGCATGGGTCAGCACATCGAACTGCCCGGCATCATCGCTGAGGATCGCCAGATCGGGGGCGGCGCCCCGCGCGACGACGGTACCGAGCAAGGCGCCTTCGGTCACCAGGCGAACATGGCGCGGATCGGTGATGGCCTGCTGAGCCAAGACCGCCTGCCAGGCGGTTTGACCCGTCCATACCGCCGGTGCCAGCGCGGTGAGTGCCTGGAGTTGGGCGCACGGCAGCTTGTACTCGGCCAGGTAGGCCAGCGCGGCCGGATTCAGGGTGTAGGCCTCGTGCCCGGCACGGAGCAATTCCAGGAAATTGATCCGACTCTTGCTGTCGGCACTTGCGAACCAGGCGAAGCGCTCGTTGCCAATATGCGTACAGTACCCATTCTTGCCCTGATGGCGCGCCCCGGTATCGTCCACATGAACGTACCGGCTGCGCTGCAGCCCCGCTTGCAGCAGCGCGTCCTTCTCGCGATGGAACTCGCCATGGCCGTCGGTGATCAACGCGCTGAGCTGCCCGGCCGAGATAGCGATCTGCCACTCCTGCAGTTGCTCAAGCAAGAGCGGCTGCGTCACATGCGCATGGTGGTACTGGTACAGGATGAAGGCTCGCAGCTGCGGGCCGAAGTGCACACCACCGATCTCGACAGGCAACTGGCCGATCAAGCTCACGCCCTCCGGGGTGACCCAGCGCTCCAGCCGATACCGGGTGTTGTGCACCCCCATCCGGAGCTCCTGTACGACGAAATCCTGGTAGCCCTTGAAGCGACTGTTCGGCGGAATGGTCTTTGCCGGCTGCACCATGACCGACTCGTGGATGTCAAGCTCTGCCGTCTTGCTGCGCGTGCCTCGGGGTTTCGACCGGCGCACCTTCTTTGTCCCGGTTCGCCCGCCTTCCAGTGCAGAAGGCCTGATCACCGGTTTCGGCTTCTGACCCTTGAGTCGCGCA
>JGI24215J29973_1003073_pt1 | contig 12650 bp, 6 predicted proteins | sample EnhBioin_Aerobic_3_FD_29973 | JGI IMG/M metagenome (IMG submission 29973) | reverse complement strand
GGCAAATCGCTGGCGCGGCGAGAGGTTGCCGCTTTGCTGTTGTCCTATGCCGGTATCGCGCTGGCCTTCGCCCATGACCTGCATGTCGCCGGCGAGATGGCGACTGTGCTGACCGGCGTCGCGCTGGTCTTCGGCTCCTCCCTNTCCTATGCGCTGTACCTAGCAGGGAGCGGGCCGGCGATTCAACGGCTTGGCGCTGCGCGCTTCACGGCCCTGGCGATGCTGGTATCGACGCTCGCGACGCAACTGCACTTTCTCGCCACGCAGTCGCTGTCGGCGCTGCGCCAGCCGCCGACGATCTACGCCTACGGACTGGCGATGGCTGTCGTCTCGACAGTTCTGCCGGTATTCATGCAGTCGGCGGCGATCCGCCGCATCGGCTCGGCCAAGGCGGTACTGATTGGCACTCTGGGTCCCTTGCTGACCATCGTTTTCGGTTGGTGGCTGCTCGCCGAGCCGATGTCGGCAGCGCAACTGGCAGGTGCTGCGCTGGTGCTGGCCGGCGTATTGCTGGTCAGCCGCGGCTAGCTGCCGTGCCGACCATGAAGGCTGTCCCCACCAGTTGCCGCAGCGCTGCGCTGCGGGGGTCGCGCGCCTCTCCTGATCTGGCGTAGCGGGACTGCATGGCATTCTTCGTCAGAGGAGGCCTGCGCGAGTGCTGTTGGGGCGGTGACGCCTGCGTGACGGTGTTTGTCCTTGCCTATCCGTCTTCCTTGGGACCGGGACCGCTGATGCGTGTCCAGACCCTGCGACAAAGGGCGCGCATCCGTTGATAGGTCGGTTTGAGCGCCCGGCCGCCGACCTCCTTGATCAGCAGTGCGAAACCAAGCAGGCTGGCGGGGTTGTAAGCGACGATTCCCCATCGTTCCCGACGGTCGCTCATCCACCGACGCTTATATTCGTCGTCGCCGATCAGGTAGTCCACCTCCTCAACCTTGTCACTCTCGATGACATGCTGCATGAGATGCGCCGTCAGCAGGGTTCCCGGCGAGTAGGCCGAGAAATGCTCGTGGTAGGCAACCTTGTAGATGCTGGCTTTCCGGCCGCCGACGATCCAGAGCTGGGCGGCGATCGTCTGCTCTCCGAGCCGCGCAAAGCCGAGACGGAGCATGCCCCGGACAGCAAGGTGTCGGATCAGGGACGGGACGAACTCGGGATAGGGTTCCGGCTTCTTCCAGCTCGCCGAATAGATGGCCTGGAATTCGGCAATGGCCTGCTCGACTTGTTCGGTCGTCGTCACGATCGCCAGTGTTCCTCCTTCCGCGGCAAACTTCTTGCACGCGCGCCGGATGGAACTGCGCAGCGTGGCGCGTCGCTTCTTCAGATAGTCGTCCCAGGTTCCTTCTACGCGCAGGAACCAGTTGCCGAAGCAGAAGAACCGGAACGGTATCCAGTTGTTCGCCCGCAGGCCGCTGAACAGGGCACTGTACGCGTGCGAGTCCGGATCCATGGGCCCAAAACGCATCACCTGGGCGCCCTTGTGGTCATGCACCGCTGCCGTGAGCAGGCTCTGTACGTCAAGCAGGTCGCCATCCCGAGCCACCAGCGGGGCATACAACGCGGTGTAGTAATTGCTCAGCGACTCGATCGTTCTGGCCGACCCGTTCGTTGTCAAGCGAAAGGGCAGGATGACCCGCGGGCGCTTCTTCTCTGCGGTGATGTAGAAGCGGACACCGGGGTCCAGGGGATAGACCTTGTTCTGCAGCAGTTCGAACCAGTTGGTGGAAGCCTCCACATTTTCGGTGGCCGTGAATTCGCCAAGGTCGTACTGTTCCGCCCGTAGGTCGTCGATGCTTCGGCAGCTGGCGACTCCTGTCGTCGGCGAATCCTCTACCGGCATTTCGCCCCGGATGCTCCGCAGACGCTGCCGGCAAGCTCGCGACACGGCGAATATGGCGGCATTCAGCGGACGACGGAATAGCTGAATGTTCTGCAGGGTGCAGCCAAAGGTGGCCCACTCCTGCTGATCGCTGGTCGCATTGGTGTAGAACTCGATGGTCTTCCGGCCGGGAAGCGCAAATTGCTCCTCGATGAGGCGATAGAGCAGTAGCCGGCCCGGGGCGAAGCGTGCCATGGATTCGTCGTAGGCCGTTTTCAGGCAGACCACCATGTGATCGTTGCCAATGACCAGCCGGGAGGCGGCCAGATGCTCGCCGACATATAGCTCGTAGACGGTCGCCTGGCCAGTCAATGCGAATCGGCCAAGCATTTCGCCATAGAAGGCTCCCTGTTGATTCTCACAGGAGATCGCCGTCCCCGCTCGCCCTTTCCAACCCGCAGACTCCAGGGTTCCATAACGGCCGACGCCGGCGTTCATTTCGGCTGCGTCGCCAAGAGCGGAAACATGCAGCGGCGGGGACTCCGCTTCGGCGCGCCGGAAATAGCGGCGCAGGTTGGCCGTGAGCTTCTTTGGGCGATTATCCCAGTAGGCCGTGAAATTCGCTGTCGGCTGAATGCCGATGGTGTAGGCATGTGGCGTGACGATCTGCGGCAATGTCAGGCGCGAGAAATCGGGCGCATAGCGCGGGTCGATGGCGTACAGTTCGATGGTCCACGGCGCTCCCGGCAGGGCGGCGAACAGGGTTTCGAGAATGGTGGCGTCCGCAAGGAGGACCGGCGTTGCCTGCAACTGCGATGGGTGGAAACTCGACCACTCGCCGATCCGCCCCCGGCACAGGATCAGGGCGCCCGATATGCCAGCATCTGTCCGGTGAATGCAAAGCCGCTCGTGGCCCGTGCCGAAGTGATCCAGCAACGGTCCCATGAATCGACTGTCGAACAACGGGTGGCCGTCGTACAGACTGGCGTTCAGTTGGTCCCAGGCCTCCGCAAACTGGGCGAAAGCGGTCTTGGCAGTGTGGATTTCCCATCCCATCACGGAACGGCCCCAGCGAAGTGTTGGAGAGTCCGGGCGACGGCGGTCGTCATCCACGTCATCTGATCCTCGGTCAGCGCCTGGTGGCATGGCAGATGCAGCAGGTGAAGCCGATACTCCCGAGCGATTGGGCAACCCGAGTCAGCCATCTCGTCCCAGCGCCAGATCGGGACACCGAGGTGCTTCAGCCAATAAAAATACGGGTCTGGATGGTCGATGTGCAGCGGGAACATATAGGGCACGCAGTTTCGTGGCAAGACGGGAAACAACGCATGGCAGTTGGGGACGCTGGCGAGGCTTTCGACCCAGCGATCGTAGTTTGCGCGCCGGCGGAGGATGTTGTCGTTCAGGGGCGAGTGGGCCACGACGAAACGGGAACTGCGCAGCGAGGCCCGGGTCGTCAACGCTGCCGAGTAGCAGGAGGAAGGGACCGACCGTTCTGTGATTGCGTCATTGCCGGGAACCACCGGCGTGGCGCTGAGAGACGCAAGTTGCCGGTCGATCGATGCGATGTCGCTGGTGGTCAGCGTTGGTGATCGGCTGCCTTCCAGAACGCGCTTGATGCCTCGCAACTCGTCGCTCAGTGGTGCTGACTCGGTCGCCAAGCCGTCGAGGAGGCGAGCGTCGGCAGAGTACAGCAAGCCCCCGTCGTCGCAGGCGAAGAACTTGTAGGGACTTGATACCACGAAACGGCCATGCGAACCGGTGCCGCTGGCCTGGAACTGCTCGGTAAACAGTACGTGCGAACAATCTTCGATCAAGACGATGTCGCGCTCTGCGCACCACTGCCGCAGTGCAGTGAAATCGTGGGCAATACCAAAGTAGTGTGTGGCAAGCAGTGCCTTGACCGGCTTCCGCATGGTGCCAAGAACCTTGTCGAGTGCGACCGGGTCGGGCGCAAGATCGGCTCGGAGCGGATACAGATGTACTTCTCCCTCCAGGGCCAACGCGGGATCGAGCATTGTCACGCAATGGTAGGCAGGAGCGAGAAAAGCGCTGTCGCGGTCGACACCGGCAAGCCGGCAGGCTTCGGCAAGTGCATATCGGCCGTGCACGAAATGGCGGAAATGCTCTGTTGCCCATCGGCCGGCTTGCTGCGAGTGCCAGGACATCGGTAGGGGTACAACAGGGGTGTTCGGCAATGGAGATACCCGCGGCTTGGGGAAGCCACACGGTCCGGGGTCGAAGCGAGCGAATCTCAAGGCTGACCGTTCAGCAGCCGGACGACCGCGGCTGGCCAGGGGGGATGCCCCCGATGCTGCGGGCCGTTACTCATACCAGGATCTCGACGCAGGCCGGGTGACCGAGAAAAGCCTGTGGACTCGCCGTCATGCCATAGGCGCCAGATTGATGGACGACGACCAGATCGCCCGCTTGCGCTTCGGCAAGTTCCATGCGCTCAGCCAGCAGATCGAGCGGCGTGCACAAAGGGCCAACCACCGAAACTGTTTCGAGTCTTGCGGGAATCATCCTGTTACCGATGGCGACCGGGTAGTTTTTGCGGATTACCTGGCCGAAATTGCCCGACGCCGACAGATGGTGGTGCAGGCCACCGTCGGTGACCAGGAAGGTCTGACCACGCGAGGTCTTGCGGTCAAGGATGCGCGTGACGTAGAGGCCGGCCTCACCCACCAGGTAGCGTCCAAGTTCGATCACCAGTTCGGCCGCGGGTAACTCGCGGGCGGCGCGTTCGACGATGCCGGAGAGGTTGGCGCCGATCGGCGCCAGTTCGAGGTGCTGTTCCCCCGGGAAGTAGGGGATGCCGAAACCGCCGCCGAGATTCAGGAAGCGCACCGGTGCCGGCGCCGACCCGGCGAGGCGCAGGGCGAGTTCAAAACTCTTGATCTGCGCTTCAGCGATCGCCTCGGGGCGCAGGTTCTGCGCGCCGGCAAAGAGGTGGAAGCCCTCAAAAGCCAGCCCGTGGCGGCCAATCTCGGTGAGCAAGTCGGGGACCTGCTCCGCGTCCACGCCAAACTGCCTGGCGCCGCCACCCATCTTCATCCCCGAGCTCTTCAGCTCGAAATCAGGGTTGACGCGCACGGCAACGCGTGCTGCACAGCCTGTCTCATGGCTGATCGCCGCCAACTCGGCGACTTCGCGAAACGACTCGATGTTGATCAGGATGCCGGCGGCAACCGCCTGGGACAACTCGGCGCGTCGCTTGCCCGGTCCGGCAAAACTGATCTCGCGTGGATTCGCTCCGGCGTCGAGAGCGACTTTCAGTTCGCCTGCAGAGGCCACGTCGATTCCATCCACCAGTCCTGCCATGTGGCAGACCAGGGCCGGCATCGGGTTCGCCTTCATGGCGTAGTGCAGCTTCAACGACGCTGGCAGGGCCGCGCGCAGCAGCGCGACCCGGCGCGTGAGCAGCTGCCGGTCGTAGGCGTAGAAAGGCGTCTGGCCGACGCGCGCGGCGAGTCGCGACAGCGGGATGCCACCAACCAGCAGCTCGCCGTCCTTGACCGGGAACTGGCTCATCGGCGCGTGTCTGGGTATTGCGCGGTCGGGTTTGTTCACTTGCCGGTCCCCGGTGAGCACGCGGCGGTGACACCGCTTTCCGGCACAGGCGACGCGTTTGCCAGGAACTCGCTGGCCAGTGCCTTGCGGTCGATCTTGCCGTTGGGGTTGCGTGGCAAGGGGCCTTGGCGAACGAGGATGTTCTCCGGCACCATGTAGGCGGGCATTTGTCGGCGGCATTCGGCCAACAGTGCGGTCGTGTCGAGACTGCTGCCGGAGGGTGGGGTGGCTATCACCTGTATGGCTTGCCCAAGTTTGGGGTGGTCAACGCCGAAGGCGACGCATTCGCCGACCTGTCGGGTAGCGTAGAGAACTTCCTCGACTTCGGTTGGGCTTACGCGGTAGCCCGAGGTCTTCATCATCTCGTCGCGGCGACCGATGAAGTAAAGGAAGCCCTCTTCATCCATGCGTACCGTGTCGCCGGAGAAGACGGCGATTTCGGGGAGCACCAGACCGGTGTCCCGTCCTGGTGTCTGGGCTGGAAGCGGTTTGTACCGTTCTGCGGTCTTTTCGTGGTCGTTCCAGTAGCCCATGCCGACCAGTGCGCCACGGTGCACGAGTTCGCCGGGTTCGTCGGCCGCGCACGGTGTTCCGTCGTCACGCAAGACGAGGATCTCGGCGTTGGGGATCGCCTTCCCGATCGAATCCGGCCGCCGGTCAACCTCCTCGGGCGGCAGGTAGGTCGAGCGGAAGGCTTCGGTGAGTCCATACATCAGGTAGGGCTTGCTCTTTGGCAGACGCTTGCGCAAGGCGGTCAGCGTTTCGCGAGGCATACGCCCGCCGGTATTGGCGAAATAGCGCAGTTGTTCGCCGATGGCGGTCGGCCAATCGAGTTCCGAGAGTTGAATATAGAGTGGCGGGACAGCCGTCAGCCCGGTAACGCGTTCGCGCGCCAGCGCCTTGAGCACGTCCTGCGGTAACAAGTAATTGAGCAGGACCACGCGCGCTCCGGCGTGGAAAGCGGTGGTCAACTGGCTGAATCCGGCATCGAAAGACAATGGCAGGGCCGCCAGCAGGGTGTCGTCAGCAGTGTTCTCGAGGTAACTCGCGACGCTCTTGGCGCCCGCTACCATGTTGCGGTGCGAGAGAACGACCCCCTTTGGTTTGCCGGTACTCCCCGAGGTGTAGAGGATGGCCGCCATGTCGGTGTCGATCACGCGGTGGCCGAATGGGCCGCCAGGCTGGAGCAGGTCGTCCCAGCGCCGCAGGGGCAATGGACCTGCAGCGATGGGCAAGGGGCCGGCATTGACCAGCAGTACGTGCCGCAGATCCTGGCAGGAGGGCAGAACGGATGCCAGCAGCGACAGCCGCTCGCTGGAGGTGACCAGCACGCGGACGTTGCAGTCGCGCATGATATAGGCGACCTGATCCGCCTTGAGCAAGGGGTTGAGGGGTACGAAGACGCAGCCGGCGGCGGCGCTGCCAAAACTTGCGACGACGGTTTCCGGCCGCTTCTCGAGATAGATGGCGATCCGCTCTCCGCGCTGCAGGCCCAGGCCGACCAGGCCACCGACGAAGCTCTCGATCGACTGTTGCAGGACACCGTAGCTCATCGACTGTTTGCCGTAGGCGAGCGCGGTGGCGTCCGGACGGCTGCTTGCAGAGCGGGAGATCAGTTCGTGCAGGAGACTCGCATCGGTCATTGTTTCGGAGTGGTCGGATGGTAGGGATGGAGGCGAATTTTAACCACAAGAGGTTTTCTGGCTGTGAATTTGTTCCCGCTGGCCGACAACCCCCTGCACGCAACTGGCGCTGCCGTCAGCGGAAAGCCGCCGATGGTTTTGCCGTTGGCCCTCGCGTCAGCGTGCGAACGACGCCAGTCGTCACGTCGCAGGATCGGCCATCAGTCATTGCGGGCCTGGAAGCGCAGCGTCAGGCCCGTGCTCTCCTGCCTGCGCAGCCACTGTTCGAGCATCGTCAGTATCCACACCATCTCGCCGTAATAACCGGGGTGCTCCGGCAGGTATTCGCTGATCAGCTTGCGGATGAAGTCGGGACGCACGATTCCACGCGCCGCGAGCGTCTGCAGCGAGTCCTCGGCGAGATGCTTCAACGCCGGGTTGCGGGTCGCCCAAACGCCAAAAGGCAGGCCAAAGCCCTTCTTTTTCTTGGTGATGATCTCGTCCGGCAGGAAGCCGCGTAGCGACTCCTTGAAAAACCAGCGGAGCTTGAACCGACGGAGCTTCCAGTCGGGTGGTAAGCTCATGGAGAAGTCAGTCACGCGATCAGCAAGCAGCGGATAGCCGACCTGGATCCCAGCCATTTGCGTTGCACCGCGAACCTTGGGAAGGTCGCTGTCGGCAAGGGTGTAGCGCCAGTCGTAGGCGAGCATGCGGTTGATCAGGCTTGGCGCCTGGCACTCGTTCCAGGTGGCCTGCATGTGTCGAGACGGCTCACTCGAATCGATCCGGGCAAGAAAATCAGGGGCAAGTACCGTTGTCGGGCCCAGTTGGGTGAGGAGGTTGAAGCTCTGCAGGCGATCGGGCATGGGCACCCGTGAATGACGAACATAGCCCGTCGCCTGCCGGAGGCCGGGTATTCGTCGCAGAGGACTGTCGTCGCCGCACATCGGCTCGATCATGCGCCTGACTCCGCTGGGAACAGTCTGGTAGAACTCGAACACGCGTTGCGTTGCGTAGCGCGAGTTGCCCCCGAACAGTTCGTCGCCGCCGTCTCCGGCGAGCATCTTGCTGCAGCCGTCGGCCCGGGCGATTTTGCCGCAGTAGTAGGCCGGCAGCGAGGAAGAGTTGCCGAAGGGTTGGTCATGATGCTGGGCGACTGCCGGGATGCTGGCCAGCAAGTCATCCGGCGTCACGTAGTACTCGTGATGTTCGCAGCCAAAGTGTCGCGCGGCGATTCGGGCATACTCCATTTCGTCGTAGCCGTCGGCATCGAAACCGATCGAGTAGCAGGGCGCGGGCCGGCCGGTGACCTGGCCAAGCATGCCGGCAACCGTCGAACTGTCCGTGCCGCCCGAGAGGAAGGCGCCAACGCGCTGGTGACCCGCCAGTTCTTCAGCGACGCTGTCAAGAACCAGTTTGCGGAAGGTGTCCCTTGCCTTGACGAACGGTTGCCGGTGCTGTTCGTCGAACTGCAGGGCCCAGTGGCGCATCACATGCGCTCCTTGGCGGTCGACAAGCACGGCGTGCGCAGCCGGCAGGCGGCGTACCTGGCTGAAGATGGTGCGCGGCGCCGGAATCATGTGGAAGTACAGGTAGTCGAAGATCGCCTGTGGGTCCAGTTCGTCGCCTCGCCCCGCAACGCAATCCGCACGGTCGGAGAAGGCGAGTGTCCGTGCGTCGACGCGATAGCACAGCGTCTCGATCGCGAAGCGATCCACGGCCAGGAAGACGCATTGGCGTGCCGCATCGACGATCACAAGGGCGTAACTGCCGGTGAGGCGTGGGGCGATCCCGATACCATCAGCCCGCCACGCCTGCAGGATCAATGCGGCAGGTCCCGGTCGTCGCGCGCTGTTGGCAGCGCTTTCGCTGTCGACCGAGGGCGAACCGATAACTGCGCAGATAGCATCGGTGTCGTGGGCGACATCGTCACCCCGCAGTGCCAGCGAGTTGATCAAAGTCGGCACGGCGCTTGCGCCGAATAGGCTGACCAGATCAATCTGGCCAGATAGCTTATCTTTCATGGGGTGCGTGCTGGCTGCAGTAAGTGAATCGTTGGCGTCGTGAGTTCAAATCGACAGGAGCGGTGACGCTTGGGAGTGGGTGCCTGCCCTTCTACGGGAGATCGTGGCGCAAGAGCAGATGGGCATTCCGTCGGAGGCCAAGCGTAACACCACGTCGCTGGCCGATGTCGGCGGAACGGATGCTACGCGAAAGTGAAGAGTCGTGCTGTGTCAGATTTCACTCAGCGCCATCATGAGTGCGGCTGTGGGCATGATGGTTACGCCTGGTGGTGTTGGTGGCTTTTGCCAGCCCATCCCAGCCAGGTCAGGAGCAGCAGCAGCAGCAGGAGTCGTGGTGCGTCGATGACAGTGCCCATCGTCGTGATCACCAAAACTCCTGCGAGGGACGCAAGGCTGGCGCCGGCCAGAGAGTCGCCGGCCAAGGCTTGCCGACTTGTCCTTCTGATTCCCAATAACAGCAGGCTCGCGAAGGTCAGGATCCCAAGCCAGCCGAGGTCGAACAGGATGGCCACCGGCATGCTCTTGATGTGCCAAGCCATGTGTTCGTCGACACTGAAGAACCACCTGTCGAGGTGTCTTTCGAAGTCGCCGTTGTGAGAAAGCTGGTGCCCTTCTGCGCTCAGCAGTCGAACATTATCGACATCGACCCGGCTGCGGGATGCGTTGGAAAACGAGAGCTTGACTGGCGGTCGCGCCATCCAGATGCCGCTGCCGATGTCGCCGCTGGGCAGCCGCAACTGATGTCGCTGCCACTCTCCTCCCCCGTGCGCGACATCGGCACGTCTGGACACGCAACGCCCTGAAGTCAGCAACAGTTTCTCGCACAGGAAGACGGCAATTCCTGCTTCAGCGTCGGGGCTCCGGATGTCCACGTGCAGCACGTACTCCTGACCGGGTTCGATGACCACGAACTGCTCGAAGTACATTGGGCTACCTGTACCGAGACGCAGAAAGGTATTACCTGCTTCGCTCTCCAAGCGGTAGCTGCTGGCCTTTGGCTCGGTACTGCGCCAGTAGTGGGTTTCCGGGAATCGCCCTATCCCCATGCCAAACAGGGCCGTTGGAAGCCCGGGGTCGCGCATGGCCAGGGCATCCACCCAATGGGCCAGGCGCGCAGGCAGGTCTTCGCCGATCCTCGACATACGTTCCTTGGCAAAGGGGCCGCTGTAGATCGGCAGCGCGACCATGGCCGCGAGGGCCAGCAGGATCGCCGGTGCAGCCCATCGATACACCCTTGAATTCTCCGTGCCAGAATCGAGAAGTTTACCGATTTGGGGTGGCGCCGATGCCGGAGCTCGACCAGATAGTGCCGCAGTACCTGGTGTGCGTGACCACCAGGTAGCCAAGCAGGCCATGATCAACGCCAGTGTATAGCCGGCATAGCCTGCCCGCGAAAAAGTCACTGCCAGCGCGTATGTGCTACCCAGTATGAGGAATCCGCCCGCCACCCGGGCGGTGATCGAGCGGGCCTGGACGGTGAGAATCATGGCGAAAGGCAAGGCGGCCGTCAGGTAAGTCTCGAGATCGGCAGCGCCGGTACGCATATGGGAGAACGGCCCGGTCACCCGGTAGATGTCGGCGAAGTTGAAAAGGCCAGGAAAAACGGCGCGCTCCCAAATCACGACTGCGACCGTTCCGGCGAGTCCCACGACCATACCCGCCGCAAACAAGGGTCGGATGTCCCGACCGCGGGCCGTAAATCGGCGCATCAGGACGAACAGCAGGAGCGCCCAAAGACTGCCCTTGGCGATGCGCAAGGCGTTGTATGGGCTGTAGTAGTTGTTGAAGCTGTTGGCGTCCGGTAGCGCCAGGGGCAGCATGCCGCCTGCGGTACTGATGGCGAAAGTCAAGGCCAGAAAGCAGGCGACGGCAAAGCCGATGACGTCCCGGTAGGAAGATCGCGGCGCTGGTTGGGTTTGGGCGTAACCGATCAGCAGGCTGACGACGATCAGAAAATCGAATTCGTCCAGGAAGAAGCGCCCACTCCATGGCGCGAGATCAAGCAGCGGCAGGGCGGCGGGAATGACCGCCCAGAGCCAGATCGGCCGGAACCACAGCAGCCCCGCATATGACAGGAGCAGCAAGGCCAGGAGCAACGAATGGAAAGGGAAGTCGATGGCTATCCAGATCGTCAGCATCAGTATCGCTGGTAGGCCAACCCAGGCTCGGGTCCGCTGAGGAGGACGTTCGCGTGCAGAAACCGCTTTCCGGGCAGTCGGTTCGGCTATCGATACGGCATCAGCCCCTGTCTGACTCGAAGCCTGCTGTAGCCGTTGCAGCAGTCTGGTTACGGACCAGGCGCCAAGACCGCCGATCAACAGATTGGTCGGGTCGGCGTGGAGGCCGGTGAGAAACAGTTTGCTCGACTCGATGACGGTGGCCGTGGAAGCTGCCGCCCAGAAAGCCATGGACGGTGACCACCAGCGCAGCCAGGCCAGCGCTCCGAAAGGAGCATACATCAGTGCCACCGAGACCAGGCTGAGCAGGGCGTGTTGCTCTGTGGTGTAGTAATGGTAGTAGAACGGTAGAAAGCGGGTGTCGGCCAGGGCCGTCCCAGCGAGACTCAAGCCGTGCCAAGTATGACGAAACCAGCCATTCACCGAGACCAGGGCAAGCAGGTAAAGCAGCGCCAGAGGAACGGCAAGGCGCTTGCTTGCGGCGGTCTCCTGCAGGTTACGCAAATGGATTCGACTGCCCCAAAGACGAGCGCCACCGTACAGGCCGACAGCACGCGTCAACAGAGAAGCTCCCTGGCTGATACCCGAGAACATGAAGAACTGTGCGGTTTCTATGACGAGGCCCAGAAGAATCCCGTAGGTCACGGCATGACGCGCCGCAGGCCGCCCCCGTTTCTCGTTCCGGTAGCCCAGAAGCAGACCAAGGGGTATCACGGCGAGCAACTCGGCCAGGAGTTTTGCTGCCAGGATGGCAAGGCCCCGACTCGTGGTCTGCGGGGACAGAAGCCAGCCCCAGCCGTCAGACGCTGCCTTGGCCCACAGTTCCGCCGTCGAGATCAGGAAGTCGAAGGGAAACAGACTGAAAGCCAGGTAAGCAACTGCGTAGGCTTGTAGCAAGCGGGTTGTCAGCTGGCCCAGCTTCCCCGTTAGGGCGCCGAGTACTTTGCTGAACCACTCCGACCAGTAGACCGCAGCGATGATGCCCAGGACGCTGCCGATACTCTCGGCGATCAGGTCGTTGCGGGACACGACCCGCGGGGGAAAGAACACCTGCGAAAACTCCACAGCCAGCGCCAGTGCAAAGCAGAACAGGGCTGCGGCGACGAGCAAGAGTGGCCGCGCGAGCCGCATCCGGTTACGTTCGAACAGGGCGACCGTAAGAAAGCCCATTGGAAAGTAAAGCACTCCGTTGGCCACCCAGTCAGCTCGCTGCTCGACGCCGAGCTGATACATGCGCACGTGTTTGAATGTGGCCCATGCTTGGTCCAGCGGCAACGGATGAAAATCCAGCGGAACCAGGCTACCGTAGACGATGAAGGAGAGATACGCGACCCAGGCAAGCCCGGGGTGGGTCAGGCCCATGTTGGGGTCCTTCCTGCTTCGTGACGGGTTGGTTCAAGCTTGGACATGCGGAGTGCGCTATCGTGAAATCTGG
>JGI24215J29973_1012408_pt1 | contig 12863 bp, 1 predicted proteins | sample EnhBioin_Aerobic_3_FD_29973 | JGI IMG/M metagenome (IMG submission 29973) | reverse complement strand
GGAACTCTTTGTAGTCGATGAAACCGTCTTTGTCCAGGTCGAATATGTCCGCGACTGCTTCGAGTTCGAGTCGAGACGACGGAAAGTTTTTGATAGTTATAGGTCGTTTTGAGCTCAAGATTCCTTGGATGAACTCCTCGCGACTGATTTTGCCGTCGTGATCGCGATCTTGACGTCGGAAAAAGTCGGTTATGCGAGCTCGATTGTCCTTGTGCCAGTTCATGTAACGGCGTCGCCAGTCGTCAAAGTTGAAGTTCTTTAATCGCTCCATCTCTCTGAGACGTTCAGCGGCTTCTTTGAGCTTCCTTTGTCGATCGAACGCCATTAGCCAGACTTTTCTCCATCGATCGAACAACAACTTGACTCGTGGATTTCGAATCTTGGGTTCAGGAGTCTTCCAGCCAGTGGATTTATTCAATGTCTTGGTACTAGTAGACTTCTTCTTGATTTCGGCAGCATACGGATCAGTTAGAGTAGCGCCACTCTTAGTGATCTTCTCGACTCTTGGCTGTCTCGAATGCATATCATTGAGGAACTCCTGATGATCGGCTAGCAGCTGCTCAACAGCATCAATACTCTGCGCAATAGGCTTCTGTTCGAGAGCGGTCAAAGTAGCCTCGGCGCCCTGGAGCCACGCGAGCAGCTCATCAAGCGCCAGCTCATTCTCCTTGCACTGCTGCAGCTGTTCGTTGAGCGCACGGGTCCTATCATCGCACGCGCGGCTCACGTCGTCCCATCGCGACTGCAACACCACCAGCCAGTGTTTGAGGTTAATAACCGCCTCCGGGATGCAGTCGGAGAGCAGCTGTTGACCGAGTTCGACACACGTTCGCATCAGCGACTCTTGTTCTTCGAGGTCGTGTACGAAGCTCTGTTGGCTCTCGATTGCCTCGAGGATGTCGTGTTGGTTCTCGACGCCGTGTAGGCTCACCATCGACGACTGCTTGAGTTGAAGCTCGGCGTTGTTTAGCCATTCGATTCGCGAGCGAGCTTGAGCGTTGAATTCTTTGGCTAGTTTGAGCGCGCTTTCGAGACGCACTGTGCGGTCTTGTGACATGCGTTCGATGCGCTCCCATAGCGAGTTCATTGTGGTTAGTTGCGAGTTTAGGTCTGCTATATCATCGTCGCTGCTGTTTTGGCCAGATCCATTGATGAGTTCATTGGCGGCCTTTCGCACCAAATTGACTTGATCGGCCTTGTGTTGTAACTGCAGCTGAAACTGCTGATTATCCTCAATAAGAGCAAGCACGCTCTCCAAATCGCCATTCAGCGACGTGTTCTCAGCCAAAGTAGGCTCGACTTTACTGAGCCACTCGAGGAGACTCTGCAAAGCATCACGGAACTGTCCGGAACAAAGCAACGCGTCTTCGAGCTTCTTTTGCTTCTCGACAGATTGAAAGCATACTTGTTGCCACTTATTCTTCAATTCAGTGAGCATTTCCTGAAGCTGCACTCGATCATGTTGATCAGGCTCGCATTTATCAATGAGCTTCCTTCCGGTCTTCAAAGTCGCATCATACGTGGCCTGTTTCTGTCCGAGCGCACGATAAAACTCTTTCTGCTTGACAATCATCTGTTTAATCTTGGCCGGATTATTACCGATCTGTTGGTCTTGATTGAGCTGCGCCAGGCTCGAATTGAGCCACGACAACAAGTCCTTCCATGTGTCGTAGAACTGCTTAGCCTCTTTATATCCTCGCTCGAGATCTCGTGTTCGTTCAGCAGATCGCCAGACGATTTTCTCCCATCGGTTCTGCGCCGCTATGAGCAGGTTCTTGATTAGTATAACGTCCTGTTTCTGGCTGAAATACTTCAAATGGGTGCCTAGGCGGTCGAGTTCGAGCATCTGCTCTCGGTGTTCGGTGATGTTCTTCTGGAGGAGCTGATGTTCGCCGATTTGAGTGGTTAGTGTGTCGAGGACACGAGAGACAGGTCGTAACATGTTGAGGTTCTTCTCGGTCTCGGTTAGCCACGCCACGAACCCGTTCAAGTTCGCGTGGAAGTCATTTGCGTCGGCATGAGCTTGTTCGAGCTTTTCTTTACGATCTGCCGCCTTTTTCTTAACGTGTAGCCATCGGTTTGCTAGCGTTTCGAGCGATTGTACTAGAGATTGTTGTTCGTGAGTATCGGATCCCTCTTTCTTCTCTACTAGACTTTTTCCCGTCTCGATTAATCTCTGTACGATGGTTTCATTCGCGTCTAGTTGTTTATAGACGTGAAGGAACTTATCTAGTTGCTCTTTACTCGTCTCTGGGAGGCCACCGAATGGTTTGGACGCGTTTAGATGCTGTGATTCGATTTCGCTCAGCCATACGAGCATGTCTTGAAGTTCGCACTCGAATTGTTGGCTTTCGTTTAGGCGGGTGTTTAAATGTGCTTGTTTGGAGGCGAGTTTCGCTTGGAGTTGGGTCCAGCTATCCCAGAGTAATTGCACTCGAGATTTGAGCTCTTTTAGGGTCTGTTTGCCGGTTGTTTCGTTCTTTATTAGGTTCTTTCCTGTCTCGCATAATTTCTGGACGCTTTGTTCTTGTGCTTTTATGTCGCTCTGAATCACTTTTAGTTTAGCCAGTTGAACATCGATGCTCGAAATGAGTTTATTCGAGGTCAACGCAATGTCGGTGATGGCGAAGAGGTCGATCTGATCGAGCGAATTATTGGTGCTATCGAGCCACTTGAGCATTTCGTCGAGAGCGTCGTTGAATTGACCGGTCTCGAGGAGCGCGTTTTGCAGGTTGGCGCGTCGCTCGATGATCGAGCTCTGCAGCCGTTTCCACTCTTTGTTGGCGCTGTTTAGCGGCTCTTGTAGCGACTCGAGTACTTCGAATGACTGATTTGTCTTGGTGCTCGCTTTCAGGTCGTTGAACCGCTGATTTAGCAGCTGGATTTTCACCTGTTCCGGGTCTACTTGGTCTTTGAACTCTTTTAATAGATCGATCTGAAATCGAATAGTGGTCGGATCACTACTCTTGAAGCTCGAGTCCAAATTGACAAACTTCTCTTGCTGCAAGCTAATCCACTCCAAGATCTCAATAAGCTCCTGCTGGAATTCACAGGCCTTTCCAAAGGTATCTTGCAAATCCTTATCGCGATCGCGAACAAGCTTCTTAATCCTGGCCCAAGCCTGCTCTAACTCCTCAAGAGTCTTCTCGACCTCTTGTTGATCAGCCGCTTGACCGCACATTTCCATCAACTTTCCTCCGGTCTCTTTAAACCCGTTCACCGACATCTCATTATCGTCGATGTCGCGAACAATCTGTTCATGATAATGCTGCTGTTCCATCACCGAGTCCGGATCAATAGCCACAGTTTCGCTCTCGATTTGTCTCAATCGTTCCTCGAGGTCTCCTATGACCTCCATCAAGCCATTAAAGTCCGACCAGAACGTCTCCGAGGTCTCGAGCGTCTCTTCGAGCGACTTAGACCTGATGTCGCTCACTTCTTTGAGCTGATGCCACAGCTCGTCCAACTCGTTTATCTTGCGCTCGAGATTCTCCGGGCTTGTAATCGGATCGTGTTTGCTATCGTTTTGTTGCTGCTGGAGGACCTCTTGAGGGTTCGTTGTTATCTGTACTTTTAGGTCTTCGAGCGCCTGTTTTCGCTTCTCCAAGTCGCGCATCAGCTGGCGGCTCTCGTCGAGTTGTAGACGGAGTTTGTCCGGGTGGGCGCTGATCGGTTCCGCGTACTCGTAGCTCTCCACGTTTGCGTTTAGCGAGTTCGTTAGAGAGTCGAGTTTGTCTGGGAAGTCGGCTGCTCGCCATATTAGGCTCTCTAGTTCGTCTTTGCGGTCCTGAACTTGGTGTTTGTACGACTCGTAGCGTTGGTTTGCGTAGCCGATTAGTTGTTTCAAGTGGCGAGACGATGCGCAGTCTTTTATAATACCTTGTTCTGGATTTTTGGCAGCCTCAACTAAACTAGCGCCCGATGAAAGGAGCATAGTACTACTTCCACCATAAGAAGCCGAATAAGCGAGCTGAGAGGCGGGCATATTAGCCGAGTTCTTGTTACAGATCTTAGCAAGCTGATGTCCGCTCTTATTAAGCGCCTCCAAATGCACCTTCTTCTCGCCGAGCTTCCTCTCAATCTGCTTGATCATATTAAGCTCATGTTTGAGCATCTCAACGCCAACTGAAGCGGCGCCACTAGATCTCGCATTCAACCCACTCAACTGCTCCCCGATCTCATCGAACCAAAGAGCAAGCATCTTATGGGCATCGGCGAAATTCTTGGCGATCGCATAAGCCTGTTCGAGCTCGTTTAATCTAACCGCTCCCTGTTTGCCGAGAGCCTGCGATTGGATCTGCAGACCAGCTAACTTCTCCTTGAGCTCAATCGAGTCGTCGATGCAACGCTGTCGAATCAGCTGCTTACTCGACTCTACTAACTGCTTCAACTTCTCTCTCTGCTTTCCGATCTCCTCATTTATCGCCGTCTGCTCATTTAACTGGGCTTTAATGACATCAGGATCGTGACTCAACGGCTCGATTTGAGTAAGCCGAGTGTCGACCTCATCCAACCACTCAAGTAGGTCGTCGATTTCGGCGTAGAGCTCCTTGATTTTGAGCCTCCTCGACTCCAATGCCAGCTCGTATTCGTTGAGATGAGTGTTTAAAGTACCGAATTTCAACCGAATTCGTTCGATGTTCTCGTTCAAATCGGCGATTAACTCTTCGGAATCGACGCCGCTAGACGAATTCAACTCATCTATGATACTAGTGGAGAGCGCGCCTTCGAGGTTATTCATGATCTTCTCGCTCTCTTTTACATTCCTCTTGAGCTCATCGTACATGGCTTCTTTCTCTTTAGCCGACGTCTCATTTTCGCTGCTCTCACTCAACCATTCGAGCTCCGATTCATGTTTCGCTATCACCTGATTGAGCTGCGATATCGAACTCGAGAACTTCTCACAGAGTGGGAACAACCGCTCCATGAGGCCGAGATTCCTTCTTAAAGTCTCCAAATAGTTGTTATATTTGCTCTCGACATCGGCGACTTTACACTCGACGTCGGGTTGATCTATCATTTCGACGAGGCTCTTCACACAAACGCTCGAGATTGTCTTCGGCAACAATCCGAGGTATCGATTCTCACCGCCGTTTTCGAGCTCATCGAATTTTCGGATGCTCTCGTAACTATCGTATAGGCTTAGTAGATCGTTCGCGTTGCTACACATGACTCTAAATAGGTTCTCGTTCGCTACCATCGACTCGTTTATCTCTCGCATTCGCTCGTACTGATGTTTAATGACGATCGGATCGATGCAATTGAGTTGGAACTCACCGATGAATTTCAGCGGGAGGGAGGCTAGGAATTTCTCTCCGGATAGGTATTCGTCGTTCAAATCTGCTAGATGTCGCTTGAGGAAGAGTAGATTGACGCGTAGTTCGTCCGAGTGTTTGTTAAGAAGGCTCCACTTGAGCACTGTGTTGTCCATGCGCTTCTCGACGAGGTCGCGCTCCGATGCGCTCTCGCAGCTCTCCATGATCTTCTCACAAATCTCTTTGAACTCGTCGATTTCGCTCGATGTCGACGAGAGTTGTTTCGACGTCGATTCGCATGCGGCTAGTGCTGATTCGATTTCTGCTAGGTTTGCCAAGCCGAATCGCATCGAGTCGAGCGATTTTAGGCCACGTTCGATTTCCCCGAGATTCTCGTTTAGGATTTTCACCTTGTCTTCGAATTTCGCCGATTTGAAGAGTACCATGTCGAGAGCTTTTTCTCGATCGGTTAATTTCTGCTCCAATTTGGTCACATTCGAATTCAACTTGTCTAGATTGAGCTCAACAGCAGCCAATTTCTCAGGATCCATACTGGCTTCACGGGCCTGCTCATACTGCTTATCAAGCCGCTCTAAGTCGCCTCTAATCGGGACCAGTCTTTCCTTCTCGAACTGCTTAAGCTCATCAATGAGTCCAGTGATGACAGTCGACGGCGAATTAGCACCAACAACTTGGTTCTGCTGCTGCTGTTTGCCGAAGCATTGCTCAAACTCGGCACCGCATTTAACCACATTCGAATTACATTCATTGACGGCTTGCATGAGCGCATCGAACATCTTGGTCTCGCGCTCATTCTCACGCTCTTGAATAGCGCTCAGTTCGGCGTACTTTTCGATCAAATCGTTCATCGTGTGTTGAAGCTGTTTTACGTGTTCGGGAGATGACGATGATGATAGTTTGCTGATATTCGCGTTCGCCGACTCGATTTGGTCGTTTAGGGACTGTAGAGCCGATTTAACTGGCGTTTTCTTCTTGATTTCTTCTCCGTTGGTTTCTTCTCCGCTGCCACGACCTTTTTCGATCTCGTCCTGAATGCTCTTCAGTTTGTCGTCCAAATTTCCGAGCTCCTTTTTGAAATTCTCAAACTCTCGGTTCTGTCGCTCGATTTGTTCTTCTTGTTTAGCCTCAATGAGCCTCTCGAGACGATCAAATAGACTTTTCAGTTCTTGTAGAGTTCGAGTTTTAGTGTTGTCCGACGATGACGAAATCGAGCTTTCATTTTCGATCAGCTGTTTACATAGATCGAGTTTTTGTCTGAGCATCGCACGTTTATGAACATCACTGATGAGCGGAGAGCTTTCTTCCGATGATAATCTCGTCTCTAAGTCGCTCAACTCGTTTTTAATCTCGTTAGCCGAGTGGATAAACGCCTTCTCCTTCTGCAACTCCTCGTTATACAGCCGGAGACTAGCGTTCAATTTCAACTCGAGTCCGTTAATCGCGGACCTAATCTCATCGGTTTGTAGCTCGATTTTAGCCGTGTCTTCCGTACAAGCTTCTCTTAATTCTTCGCCGATTTTCTCCAACTTATCAAACGATGATTTCTCCTTCTCCAAATCGGATAGTTCCTCTTTGATCTTCACGATTCGCTGTTCGAAACTATCGATGTTTATAATAGAGGCGAATTTGGTGTCGATTTCTCTCACCGAGTGTTCGAGGTCCTTTCGGCCGGCCTCGAACTGCTTCGACATAGAGATACAAACGAGTAGCTTCTCTTTTCGGGCATCGGACTTGGCGCACAGCTGATTCCACTTGGCTTGCAGCTCAGCGCCCAAATCGACCTCCTCAATCTCGGCGAAGTACTCCATGAGCTTCTTGACGCTATCGCCCTTCTCAATCAAGTCACCAATGAAGGCATCGTGCGCCGATCGTTGCGACTCGAGTTTCGACAGCTCGCCGCTCACTGGCATATCATCGAGTGCCGAGTATCGTAAGCCGATGAACTCTTTTAGCGTCGAGTAGAGCTGGTCGTTCGATCGGTGCTCATTCACATAGGATTTTAGCGTGTCGAAGTTGGCACGTGTCGATTCGAGGTTCGATCTCATCTGAGCCACCTTCAAGCTCAGCTCTTCATCGAGTTTGACGTCTCCATAGCCGTTTAGGACTAGGTAGCTCCGGTTCAGGTCGACGATTTGATGCGCCTGAGACTCACATGTGTGTAATTTCTCCTCGCATATCGGTATTTGTTCAAGCTCGAGTGAGTTCAAATCCGACGCGGTTACACTCGATGGGTGCTGGCGATTGAGTGTGTCGATCTCGTTGTCGATTTTGTTTAGTGTTTCGTGGAATTCAGCGCTCTTTGAAGCGAATGAAGAGCTTAGAGAGTGCATGTTTTGCTTGAATTCGAGCAGAGAGTTGAGTTGGGTTGCTAACAGATTAAAGTCTGAGTTTATCTTGGTTAGCTGCGATTTCAACGTTTCTTGGTCTTTATCGGCTCGACTTTGACCGAATAGTAGTTCTCCGTTTTGATTGACATGACTGAGTAGATTATAGTCGGATTTGTTAAAGTCGTCCTTAACGAGCTCAATCTGCTTCAATTGAACCTCAATGATAGGCAAATCAGCATTAACAGTGGCGGTCGAATCACTACCAACCTTATCGATAGACATAACATCGAGAAGATCCTTCTTCTGAGCCATACTACGCTCAAGACCCGAATAACTCGTGTCAAATGCGTCAAGAGCACTGCCAAACTTGTCGATTCTCTCCCGAACGAGTTCATTTTGGGCAGTCAACTTGACGAATCGATCGCTGAGCGAATTGAGCTGCCGTTTAACCTCTCCAGCGCCGAGTTTGCTCTCGTCTTGGACAATAGGTCGTCCTCGGTCGCGAATCGCCTCGAGATCGGCACCTAATCGGCTTAGTTCGGCGTTTTGTGACTCACTGAGCAGCGACTTGAGAGCGTCGCGGTTCAGTGGAAGAGGGCGGCTCAATGAACTTGTGATTTGTGACTCGAGTGCGCTCAGTTGGTTGTCGGCTGAGTGCAACTCGGTTAGATAGGACTTCATTTGTCCGAGTGCGTTTGTCAGCTCGCTTTTGCGTTCGTTGAGTCGTGCGCCAAGCCATTCGTAGAGGTCGGCTTGTTTTCGGAATTCAACCTCGATTTCCGAGCGGTTCAATGTTGAGCTTCCAACCACACCGTTTCCATTTTCACCTCCTCTTGATTTTCCTCTGCTGTTCAATTTCAGGCTCAGTGGTTCTTGGCTTTGATATGTGTCGATGTTTTTTACGTATGAGTGCATTGATTTGTTTAGTTCTTCCAAATCATTTGATTTCTTCTCATAGTCATCAATAGCCTGTTGAAGCTGCTCAAACTGCTTTTCGACAATCTCAAGATTAATAGCAACTGGTTCGAAATGATTAATCTTAACCTCGAAGGCATTTAGCCAAGCATCGAAGCAGTTCTTTCGGTCGGCAAACTCAACGAAACTCTTCATGGCCTCATTGAGTAGAGCCCACTTTTGATCGCACGCAGCGTCCAACTGCTCTACATCGCTCTTTAGATCGTTTAGATCGGCATTTAGTGCCTCAAATCGTTCGACGCTCAGCAAATCGCCCAGATACTCTATACTCTCGAGCTGCTCAAGACATGGCCGTAGAACGCAATCGAGCAAGTTAACCTCGCTTTGTCGCAACTCCGATCGAATCTCGTCGACCATTTGCAGCGACCGCCTAAACGATTCGCTCGTCGGCACTCGGCTATTCAACGCCGCCGACGCCGATGTCGAGTCGATCAACTGTCCGCTCGATACGTCGATGTTGTCGAGTTTAAATGCCATGCGTTTGCATTGTAGGCTCATCTTCTCGTAGCTTGTGCTGAACTGGTCTAATAGACTCTGAAGGTTCTTGGCTTTGGTTGTTCTCTGCTCGATTCGTTTGCTTACTGCCTCGATTTTGTTGAGCACTTGTTCGACCATTGTTTTCGACGAGTCGCTGTTTGATGACGATGTGGAAGTTGGTGTTGCTGTCGATGATGTTTCGCTTAGTGTCTTTACTAGCGCTTCTTTGCGAGCTGTTAGTTCCGCTTTTAGTTTGTCGAGTTGTTCGTCTTTTTCTTCGTTACTTACATCTGAATGTTTATTGTTGCCATTAACGAACTTTTCTCCATTATTAGCCAAATAAACCTGATCAATCTCATTCAACCAGCTATTAGTAACGTCAATATTCTCTTTAAGATTCCTAGCCGAAGTGAGCTGCTCAATGAGCGAATTGAGCTTATCAGCGACGAGTTTATCGACTCGTTGGAACCTTTCATTGACAAGTGCCGCTCTGTTGGCGTACGAGCCGGATTCTGCGCTACTACGCTGTCTTAGGTCGTCAACCGACCACCGCTGCTGCTGAATATCGGTTCGCAAGAGTTTGTAGGCATCGCTGAGCTCCTCGAGCTCACGCACCACATCAACGGCCGCCTGATGTCTCTTATGAGCAGCAGGCGCGTTCGATCGATCAATCTTGGCCTCGATTTCGTCGAGCCACGCCTCGAGATTAGCAGCTAACACGTTCACTTGGTCCAGTTCGGCCTGTTTGCGCAGCATCTCACGTATCAGCGCCTTTAGTTGGTCCTTCTTGGTCATGAGCTCGTTGAAGCGCTCCTCGGCGTGCTGCACGTGTCCGCGCATGTGAGTAAGGTCTGAGAGGTAGTCGGTCGAGAGGCGGCGGCTTGAGGCCGACTCGGTTTTACTCGCGTACGTTTGTAGGTCTTTGCTGAATAGCTCGCATAGATTCGAGTAGATTTGTTGGCTCGTTTTGATGTATTTCAGGTCGAGGAGACGTGTGAGTAGTACGTCTTCGAGTGTTTTTAGCTCCGATTCGTTTGATCTTAGCATTTGCACGCTTTCGGAGTTCTCCAGTGCGCTCGATTCGATTTTGATCAGTGATGAGTCGATTTGGCTCATTTGCTCCGTGTATTTTTGCGATTCTTTGTAGAATTTGTCCAAGTTTTCCACTGCTGTTTCGAATTTTCGACGTCTTATTTCAACTTGTTCGGTGAGCAGATGTATTTTATTTGAGCATTGGTTTTCTAATTGAGCTAGCTCATCGCACAAGTTAACAACGAGCCGTCGATTTTGTTCGTCGTCAATGAAATCTCGACACTTAATAATGACCTGTTGACAATGAGGCAGATACTGCATGATAACGAGACTGAGCTCGCTGTAGTCGCGGTCCTGTGCCAAAAGCGTGTTCAGCTGATCGGACAAAGGTAGCTGTTTGTTGGCCATCTCGAATTCGAACTCTCCGATGCGCGCCAACTCATTAGTGAGCTGATCGTAGAGACCGCGTGCTATCATCTCTTTCTCTTTTACGTTTTGCTGCTGAGCCATCGTCGCAGCCGATTCTGCATTACTCGAATCGGTCTTATTTGAATGCTTGACCATTCGCACGTAATTTGCCGCCTCTTTGTTGCACGTGTCGATTGACGCGCGCTTCTCGTTTAGAGTCTTTTTGACGACGGCGAACTTCTCAACCGATAGTCCAGCGGCGTCTTCGTTGTTAGTGCTGCTGTTGTTCACTTCGGCCGAAATCGCCGACAATGTGCTCTTTTCATTCTTCAGAGTGTTCATGTAGTCCTGATACGAATACAAGCATTTCTTGAGATTCGCTCGTCTTTGAGAGTATAGATTGATAGCGGCGTTCCACCGTTCGGTTAGCTGATCGATCAGGTGATCTAATTTGGCAAAATCCTCGACTGGCTGTTCGCCGTTGTCAGCAGCAGTCGCTTCATCGTATTTACAACTTCGTACGCAGTCGATCATTTGTTTTAGATCGGTGTACGTTGCTTTGAGCTTGTCTAGATCGTTTTCGTGCGACTTTATTATCGATTTGAGGCCGCTAATCGTGTCCATTTCTTCCCTCAGTTGACTCGTGCTGGTAATGTCGATTATCGACTGGCATTCTAGTTGCTCTTCCATGTTGCACAGAACACTCGTGAACTCATCGAAGCGACTCGTCAAGTTATCGATGTTTGAAAAGCTTCTTGAGAATAGACTCGACATGCTAACAAGATTTCTGTACTTATTCCTAATATGCTCGAGTCTATCTCGATACTCGTCGTTATGTCGATGATGATGACTAACGAGCTTCTTCTCCATATCCTTGTAATCTCGATCGAACGCTCGACAATCATCTTGGTCGAATTGTTTGTAGTTGTTTAAATAATGACTATGTGTATTAGTGGTATTGTTGTTGGTCGACGAGCTCATGCTCGATCGGCTCATATCGTTGAGCTGCTCCTCGGCTTTATTGTCCACCGAAGAGCCGTGATGATGATTATAGTGACTACGACTGGTCGTTATACCGATACCAACATTAGCAGTGGTAGTGTTCATTGCACCACCGCTACTTATGTTCTTTATGCGAAATGTAATCGATGAATTGAGCGGTATGTTGGCGCAATAGGGCACTCCGCTTGTAGTTGAATGCGCCATTTCGTTGCTACATGAGTTGGCGCTCGCTGATTTCGTTGTCGTCGCTACTGTTCGTTCACTGTTGTTATTTGCTGCTATTGCTGGTGTTTGGTTAGGACATGTTCCGGATTCTATTGGTAATTCAATAAGATCATGTCCGTCCTTCCTAATACGAAGCCTAACATTTGGAATAGCAGGCGCAGGAGGCGGCAACCAAGACCCATTTGAGCTTGACTTTGCCGTGCGCCGCTGATCACACGACGACGATCTAACACACAAACTAGTCACAATCTGTTGCCTCTGCGGCTGTCTCTGTTGATGCGGCGGCGGTTGTGACGGCGGCGGCGGCGGCGTCGGTGGCGCTTGATTACAACTAACCCCGCTCAAACTGGGACAATAACCACTCGCCGCAGCCGCTGCATTATGATCGAATCCTTCCCTCGAATTCGTAGCCGAATTACTACAAGTCGCATTGAGCCGATTATCTCGGATACGATAGGTCGGTTTTAGAGTCACATCGAAGCGAATATTTCGGTCTTCGGTGAGCCGGAATGTTTTCACCGTCGTCGTCGTCGTTTGAGTTGTTGTAGTCTGAGTGTTTTGCTTCGACGTCGAGTCGTAGAGGCATAACGACTCGCCCGTGGTCGGATGCTGGTCTAATTGGACACCACTGCCACCGGCGGCGGTTAGCATGTTATTCGCGCTCGAATAGATGCACCGTGAGTCCGAGGACGACGAGGGCGAATGACTGAGGTTGGTGTTTGAGCTGATGCGCGCTTTCACCTGGTGATACGAGCTTTGGTGTGTTATCATCCTGAATCGGACACGGAGAGAAGACGAGGAAGAAGAGTGTGCTGGTTGTGGCGGCGGAGGCGGAGTTGCTGATACCACAGCTGCGTTTGGCGAACAAGACCGACTTGTCGTCGTTTCTACTCCAACACATGGCGCTATTGCTAGTAGCGATGACGCGTCCGATGGAGTATTACCGTTATTATACGACATTTATTCGATCGATCGATCACGAATATATTTTTCTTTATAGAATTTACGATGACGATGATGTTACATGTGGTAGTGATGATTAATTACTTTTGACGAGGACAACAAATAACAGAACAAAAAAAAACGACGTAGAGGTAGAAAAATGAGCAACGACACTACAATCAGTCATCAAAATATTTCG
>JGI24215J29973_1008975_pt1 | contig 13074 bp, 6 predicted proteins | sample EnhBioin_Aerobic_3_FD_29973 | JGI IMG/M metagenome (IMG submission 29973) | reverse complement strand
GCCTGACAATCAAATCGAAATAACTAATCCAATTACGGTCTGCATTGGTGTATTTCGACATGATGAATTGCAATGTGATTTGCAAACAACCCCAGAGCAAAAAAGGATAGAGTATGGTACCTGTCTTATTCAACGCAAACCAACCAAAGCCTCTTTTAGCTAAGCTGGAGGCTACAAAAATACCCGAGATCATAAAAAACAAAGGCATGCGAAAACTGAAGAACATAATGTTGGCATCTTCAAGCATGGGAAATGATTCGGTACCAAGATTTGCTCTCGACAGTCCCTCAAACACATGCCGGTATACCACCAGAATAATGGCAACACCTTTTGCAACATCTATCCACCCGTAGCGGTTCGTTTTTTGTTGAAGCGACTGCATGCGGCTTACATTTCTAACACGTCCATTTCCACTTTATTCAATACAGCGCCCAGGTAGTTTTTGCCATACTGCTGCACTCGCTGCATACTTTCAATAGCAGCAATATTCAACACATTGTTTGCTGCATGAATCGTTGCCACAGCTTCAGAGCTGGCAAGTACTTCCAGTCCGTCTACATGATATTTCAACGCAGCCACTTCAATCAATACGCAATCAAAATCTGGGTTTGATTTAGCAACTTCCAAAATCTGAGCAATGGTATCAGCAAGGCCGACGGGTGTTGCGGCGGAAGCTGCTATACCTAGTATGGATATACCTGGTACAGCAGAGTCTGTTATATGTTTTTTCAATGTAGCAGTAGAAACTGTAGTACCCAGTAATGGAGACAATCCATCAGTACCACTCAATTGTTCTGTAAGTGATGCAGAAACATAGTTGCCGTCAATCACCAATACTTTCTTACCTGCCTGCGCCATGCTTTTTGCAAGGGCAACGATTGCAACGGTTTTACCCTCCCCTCTTTCATAACTGGCCATTACAAGCGAATGCACTTTTTGCGATTGCAATTCAATACGCAACTGTTGTATGCCGTTAATGAACAATACTTTTTCAGTAGCTTTTTTCTCATTCACCGGCTCATCGAGCAATGCCATTAAGGATTGCTTTTTTAAGGGTATCAAACTCAAATTTACCAGTGGCTTAAAACCAGCCACTTTTGCAAATTGAGATGGCGATTTGATCGAGTTATCAAAAAATGCGGACAATAGAATAATGAAGCTGATTAGGAAGAACGTTACGATACCAGCCAAACCTGTTGTCAAAATGGTACGAGAAGATTCAGGTTTCAACGCAGGCTGCCCCATCAGTGTCTGACGGAAGTTCAATCCTCCATCCTGCTTGTACCCTTGTACTGCCTCAAAGCGTTGTTTGAGATCGGCAAATTCTTTCGATGCAATATCAGCCTTGGCCTGTTCACGGGATACATCCACATCTTTACCTGCTAATGAAGAAGCCTGAGCCTGATACTTGCGTATCATGCTTTCATATTCTGCAATATTTCCTTTTGCGGATGCAATGTCTGCCTCAAGTTCATATTTGCGTTGCTGAAGTGTTTTACGCAAATCTTCATCCGGTCTTTCCACGTTATTACTTCTGCCTTTTTCAATCAGGTCTTGTTGCAGTTTTTTAATCCGTTGCAACAATGCCTGGTCATTGCCGCCTTTCGCATTGTTCTCTGCCTCGAGTGTACTTATTTGCTTACGAATTGCAACAATTTCGCTGTTGTTTCCACCACCACTCACCGGCGGCGGCATTCTTTGCAGCTGTCCTGTTACCGATTGCAACTGCGCCATATTCCGGTTGTAGTTTCCTTTCTCATCAGCCAGTTTGGTTTCATAATCTTGCACTATACTCAATGCCGCCGAAACCGCTGCAGAAATATCTGCGGTACCCAAGCCAACTTTTGTAGATTGTAGTTTACTGAAAGTACTGTCGAACTCCTTAGCCTTTTGTTGCAGCTGCCGGTTGATTGATTCCATAGATTCGTTGGAGCGTACATTGGACAACGAATTGTAAAATCGCATAAATTCAGGACCAATGGCATTTACCACTGTAGCAGATAAAATCGGATTTTCTGACCGGTAAATGATATCAATATAATCGGTACGGGCCAATCGGTTGATGCTCAGTGTGCTCACGAAGCTTTCATAATCGTACCCATATATTTCGAGCATTTCAATCAGCTTATTTTCATCTGCATTGGCAGTTGAAAGCAAGCGAACGGAGTCAATTTTATTTTTCAGAATCTGAACGGCCTTTTCTTTGGCTATACCAAGGGCACCTACTTCTGCCTTCTCTTTTTCCGTCAAAACTTTAAATGGTTTGTCGGCAGTAAGGTCATGTTGCAGAATACGGTAAGTCATCATCCCAATTACATTGGGCGATTTAAAGGTTTCCAACACGTTGTTGAATTTTACGTCTATTTCAAAAACGTTGAAGTCTTCCTGCAAAGCTTTCGATTGCATGGTAAGACCAGTAGAATATTGAGCACTAGAGAGATAGCTTTTCTTTTTTAAGAAGGCGTAAGAAAAACCAATTGCGGCTGCAAGTATGGTGAGTAAGAGTACCAGCCACTTTCTTTTAGCAAGTGCCTGATAAAAAAAGATCAAATCCATGGTGGTTGGAATTTGGGTATCGGTGGTTAAGTAGAGGTATATACAGGCGGCTAAGCCACCCTTCACAGTGCATGCAATGTACCATAAATTATGGTCAATGATGCAACACCAGATACAATAATTAATTGTAAAACACGGAGTTTAGCGTACGTTGATGACTATAAAACCTACAAAAAATCCATATACACCGCCATACAAGATGATGATGAATATGGATTGTAAAAAAGCAGGCAGCCTCCTAAAAAGGAGACCACCTGCCGTCACGCTTACCCTTATTCTATCTTCAATAACTTAATTGACTTGGTCACTTTGCCATCAACAATTACCCGTGCCATGTACATGCCTGGCTTGAGGCCCAAGCCTGAAACATTCATATTTACGGTATTGCCGGCAGCCATATTTGCTTTGCGGTCAGCTATTACCATGCCGTTGGCATTGAGGAGCTGAATCTGATAGCCCTTCGCTTTTTCCAAACCAGACAGCTTGAAAGTAATTTCATTGCGGAACGGATTCGGATAAGCAGCTACGGTTGTATTTGTAGCAACTTCAGGAGCATTCACATTCACCTTGCGGGCCTCAGTAGCGGTTTCCACTTTACCAGGTTTCTGCTGGGCCACAGGCGGCACCATCATTACTGGCTTAGCAGGTGCTGCGGGTGCAGCTGCTGCAGAGTAACCCTGAATGATTAATCCACTCAGGAAGCCAAACTGTGCCAGGCTGTTTGTAGAAACCTCGAGATAAATTTCTCCATCGTTGGTAGGAGTAATTTCATCGATATACTCAGCACGTGAAGTGTTCTTAGAAGCATTGAGGAACCTGACACGACCATTTACGGTGTAGCTTGTAGTGAGGTTATAGTTCCAGTCGGCACTGGCGAAGAAGCCAAGGCGATACTTGAGTGACTGGTTCAAACCATCAATACGGATGAGTACTTTCTGGCCATTATCAATCCAGTAGCTACTAATCAATACTGGGTCTGGGAAAATGCCGCTGTTATTACCCGTATTCATACCAGCCCAGAATTCACCGTTGAAACTTGACACCAGATTTACGGCTACACCAGAAATGTTACCCAAATCATTGTTGAGGTTTTCATAGCGATCACCTACTTGTGGTATCACCCTTGTATTGTTCCAAGGAGCCGGAGCAGGATACTGGTTGGTAAGGTGCAGGTAAACAATATTGCTTGGTGTAATTACTGAAGCAGCATTGCTAAACTCTGTACCACCACCACTTACGGTAGCCCTAACTACATAGAAGTAACGAGTACTTGCAGATGCAGTGTTGTCGGTATACTTGGTGGTGTTAGCAGGCAATGTAGCAATAAGTGCATAAGAACCGCCAGCTGTTGCTCTCCAAAGTTCATACCCTGTTTCGTTATTAGCTCTGTCTGACCAATGGAGCGATACAGAAGTACGGGTTTCCGGAGTTGCCTTCAACGCTACAGGAGCCAATGTACCAACAGTTCCATCGTAAGATTCAATCACCAGACCATTCAGATAGCTGTATAAAGCTGTGCTGTTTTTGGTAATGGTCACAAATATTTCACCGTTTGCATCAGGTACTAAACCATTCAGGCGGGTGGTAGTATCGTTGTTGTAACGAGCCTGCATTTGAACTGATTGTGTACCACTTGTGATGGTTGCAGATGCATCGAAACCAGCATTTACACTACCCAAGAAGGCGATATTGTACAACTTGCCAGGGGTAAGACCAGAGAACTTCACCTGCTTGCTATTGGTACTGCTTTCGTAAATAGCACTGCGGATTACTTCATCTCCAAAGGCACCGGAGTTTTCGGTAGTGATATGACCCAGATCTGTTGTGCCAGTCCATTGTTGAACCAGAGAGAAATCGACTGTAGTCAAAGCGCCATTTTCATCACGCATGTTCTGGATGTTTTTGTTACCCATTGGATAACCCAACAAATTGTTCCATGGTGTTGCTGCAGGCATATTATCACTTCCAAAGTTGAGGAAGATGGCTGTTGTATTCTTATCAGATACACTGATTGAAACTGTTCTTGTTACACTTGCACCTTTATCATCAGCTACAGTTATAACGATGCCGTTATAAACACCGATATTGTCTACTGTTGGTGTAGCAGCAATGTGGTAAGAACCACCGCCGTTGTTTACCAATGTAGCAAACGCTGGCAGGTTGCTGGCCGTTACTGTCAATACATCTTCAGCATCATCAACGGCTGTAAATGGCAAGGTAGCAAGAGCATCAGTTTTTACATACAAGGTACCACCGCCGGTAATGACAGGCAGTTTATTACCAGTTGTTACTGATACAGTTGGCGTGTATGCAGAACTACCGTTACTACCTACAGAACGAATCTGATAATAATACGTAGTGCTGCTGCTAACTGTCAAATCATCGTACGAAGTGGTATTCAAATTGGCCGCACCAGGATTGAGCAATACAAAGTTTGCATTCGGCTCCAATGAACGGTAAATCTCATACCCTGTTTCGTTGTAAGCTACATCTCTCCAAGTAAGCTTTACACCACCTGCAGGCAACAATGCTGCTGCAAAACCCTTAGGCATTGCTGGTGCAGAACCGTCATCAAATGCTGATTCAATTTCAAGAGCATTGATGTATCCAGCCGGTGTACCAGCAGCTTTGCCCATGCTAAAGGTTACAATACCTGAAGCATCTGGCTGCACATTATCAATAGAAACTTTGTTCTGGTTATTGTTCTGTACATATTGGCTCACCGTTTGGCTACCAATAGTAAATGTAGTGGTACCATTATCAGGAGTACCAGTCCACTTACTACCTGCATAGAAACTGAACTTGTATTTCTTGGCTGGGTTCAAACCAGTTGTACGAACATTTATGGTATTTGGTGCACCAAAAATGCCGAAGTAATAGTAATCTCTGATTACTGCATCGGGATACAGCCCACTGTTATTGCCAGTTACCGGTCCTTGATCGAAGGTATTCCAGGCAGTAGTTTGGAAAGAAAGACCAACTGTTGTAGAAGCACCGGTAGTGTTTTTAAGCGCATTGGTATTTAAACCAATCACATTGTTCCATGGACTTGGTGCTACAGAAGCTTTTTGAATACTTACCAAAATGCGTTCGTTTGGAACAACCTCAGTTACTGTAAAAGATACGGGTTTTGTATCGATAGCACCGTTTGCATCGGCAACCTGTACAGTGAAGTTGTAGGTGTCACCATCAGCGTAGCCGGGTGCAACATTCAACTGAGCCGTACCATTACCATTATCTGTAAGAGTTACAAATGAAGGCAAACCTGTAGCTGAAATGATGAGACCAGTTTGACCATCAAGGTCAGTTGCTGAAATGTTGAAACTACCAACTGAACCTTCCGCTACAGAACTTACTACTACAGGGTTCAATGTAGGCGGATTGTTTGCATCTACCAAAAGGGTAAAACTTCCGGTACTTACTCCGCCATAGTTATCAGTAACTGCGTACTCAATAGTATAAGTACCCATATCACCAATTTGTGGTGATAATGAAATGCCTGCACTACCGTTGCCATTATCTGTAATAGTTGCAAATGATGGAAGGTTTACGCCTGTTATGGTTAAGGCATCACTGTTCGGGTCTGTTGCGCTGATACTAATATTTCTTATCGTACCAAACTTCATGGTAGTATTGGCAATTGCTGTAATTACTGGTACATCATTTCCAGTTTTCGCAGAATCCTCATTACTATCACCTGCATTTCCACCTACGCCGGTTGCAACAACCTTATAGTAGTAAATAGCATTCGAAAACAGAGACGCATCGTTAAACGTAATGGTACTTCCTGTACCTGCAGCACCTGCTACAGCAGCAATTTTGCGGTAAGTAGTATTGTTAGACAATGAACGATAAACGTCATAGCCAGTTTCATTGGTGCCATTATCAGTCCAGGTTACATCTACAGTATTACTTCCTGTAGCAGTAGCCAGCAAGTTGGTAGCAGCAGCAGGTACGGCAGGAAGAATCTGTGTAATTACATCTGAAGACTGATAGCCGTCATTCATAAGCTGTGCAATTTCTGCGGCACTCAGGTTCGCATCAATTACCCGGAGGTCATCCATGCGGCCGCGATAGTAAGCAGAAGCATTTGCACGGAAAGCATTTCCGCTATTGTGATAACCAAGACGAGAGTTATTGGTAGTAGCAGCCACTGAGCTAAACGATAGATTAGTATTTTCAGCGGCAAGTACACCATTAACGTACATACGCAGTGTGTTACCTGCATATACCATAGCTACGTGAGACCAAGCATTGGCAGCAGTGAAGCTTGTAGAAACGGACACAGAAGTATTCGCATTAACCACAGCAGCTTGCAACTGATTAGCATTGATACGCATAGCTACACCGTTATCCGAACCACCAAAATCAAACAGCAAACGGGTACCTGTAAGCAATTCCGGACGAATCCAGAGGCTTACTGTTCTTGCATTGAAAGCTGACTTCAAGAAGTTATTAGGTCCGCTAACTTCTACCAAATCATTTGTTCCATCAAACAATATTGAATGCGTACCCTCCTGGGCAGTTGTGTTGTAAGCAGCACCATTTGTAAGTGTAATCGTATTCGCCCCCCCAGTAGCATCGGCATTGTTATTGTTCATTCTCCAACGTGCTTCTGCATAGCTAAATGCAAATGCAGATTCGCCATACTGACCAATAGCTCTTACTTTATAGAAGTAACGGGTATTGGCTGACAAACCAATAGAGTCGGTGAAAGTGGTAGTATTAGCTCCAATGGTACCAACAGTAATAAACTGGCCAGTTTTAGAAGTGCTTCTAACCACTTCGAAACCAGTTTCATTATTACTCATATCCATCCAGTTTACCTGAACTCTATTGTGAGCCAAAGCATTTGCTCTTACACTTGCAGGGGCAATCGGAGCAACGCCAGCAAAAGGAACAGATTCATCGAATGCAGTACTTGGAATTTGCTGCCTTGCAATACCAGCAGCTGTACTTTGCCACCATACCTGCATTGATTGTCCACCACTACCCTGGAAGTAACTTATTGCAATGGGATGTAACCCTGCTGTAAGAGTGATAGTACCTGTGCGACACTGGTTGCCGTGGGCACCATCGTTATTAACTAATGCCGTGGCTGTATGGCTATATGTGCCAATATAGAGTTTGCTACCATCATCGGAGCAAGTTTCAAAAGTGTAACTACCAGCAACTGGCACTTTAATGGTACCCTCCCAAAGGAAGGCATAGTTGTTTGTCTGATTTCTCAGGGTAATATCTACGTTAGCTGACCTGCCAGTTTGCACTGGTGTAAGTGTTGCAAAATTGGGAAGTACAGTCCAGGTGCCATTGTACAATTTGTATGATAAACCTGATGCTGCGGCCTGACCCGTAATTTGGCTACTCAAAGGAGACAGGTTGCCAGCTGCATCTCGTGCCCGAACCTGGAAGTTGTAGGTCTGGAAACCATTCAGATTGGGTACTGTAAAGTAGTTTGAGCTGGTTGTGTAAGATTTCAGTCCGTCAACAAAGATGTCGTACTTGTCTACACCTACATCATCAGTAGATTCATTCCACTGAAGTGAGATAGAGTTTTGATTTGATGTAGTGATTACTAAGTTCTGAGGTGCATTGGGTGCACTGTCGTCCACCTGTGTTTTGCCTGTAGCTTCTGCACTATTTGCAGATGCACCATTTGCATTTACAGCACGAACGATATAATAGTAGTTGGTATTTGGATTCAAGCCCTGATCGAGGAAAGAAACCTGATCAGCAGCAGTTTTGCCAATCAGTGTGTATGGTCCCCCGGCAGTTGTACTTCTGTACACTTCAAATCCGGTTTCATTATTTACCGGTGTTGGATTATCGCTCCAATCTACCTGCATGGTTGTTTTAGAAGCTCCAAGTGCTAATAGGCCGCCTGCAGCATCAGGCAATCCGGAAACACCGTTTGCATTTACTACAGTATAATCTGCTGAATACTCTGAAGAACAACCGTACAATTCTGTTACCCTCAACCTGTAAGTTCCTGCAGGAGCTTCAAATACTTTTGCAGTTGATACAATAGCATTATCAGACACCCTACGCCATTCGTAACCAGTATAATCTCCGGCTACAGAAAGTGGTACAGTTGTTTTACCATCAGATGCAGGCAGCACATTGCTAAACATGCCTTGAATTTGAATTGGCGGGGTAAGTGTAGTTGGCTTAATACGCACGACTACAGGAGTAGGCGACCATGCAGACCAGTTGCCAGTTGCAGTGCGCCTAAACCTTGCACGATAAGTGCCATAAGTGGTTACTACCAATTTATTGGTAGTAGCACCAGGTATTACCACACCATCTTTCTCCCATTCATAAGCAGCAAATCCTGCTGTCAATCCAAGTGTAGTATTAACAGGATCTCCGGGGCAAAATTCGCTTCTTCCAAAATATACAATAGGGTTTGCTTTGTGAATGTTATTCATGAAAGGAACCCAGGCAGACTCTGCCCATGCGGTATTCCAACACCCGTGACCTTGGGTTGGATAACGGGTATGCACAATACTACCTCCCCTGTTTTTAAAAGAGTCAACCAATGCCACAGCCGTACCAGGTGCAGGGTTATTATCCTTATCACCTGTATACAATCGAATAGGAATTTCGAGGTACTTAGGGATACCAGGAATATAACCTAACGATGCACCACTAATAGGCTGAGCACCAGCAAATACTTTAGGGTACTCTTCAATAAACTTCCAGGCACCCTGGCCTCCAATAGAAAGTCCATGAACCATTACGCGGTCCACATCCACTTTCACATACTTAGCCATTGAATCAACAATCTTGGCCAAGGTGGCAAAATGCGAAGAACCCCAGCCAGAGTTGTTAGCTCCAAACTGTGGGTAAATCAAAAAGCCATCGTAAGTGCCATTATTTACACGGTCTCTAAAAGTCTGACCACCATGGAGCAGCTGATATTCGTTATCAAATGCAGAACCACGTTCGCCCAAGCCATGCAAAAAAACTGTTGCAGGATAAACCTTACCATCAGATACATTGTGCTGATAGGTTTTGGGGAACATAACCCGGAACTGAACACCCTGGAAGATGTAGCTCTTAAACTGAGATGCATCCCAGTTTACACGAGGAGTACGAACCCATTTTGTAATTCTACTCAACGTGGGATTGGGAGGTGGACTTGCGGCATTGTAATTTACAATAGGGTCATTGGGATCAAATACACCAGCCTGACCAAATGTAACCGTGCAAGAAGCAAGGATTGTGAGGAAGAGGATTAAGCGTTTCACTTGAGAAAGGTTTTAATGAAAAAGAGTAAGAAGGTGACTAAGGAACTATTTGAATAAGGAGAAAAAACACATTACACATTTGCATCTTGAAACATCGCTGAAGGGGTTTTGGCCATGATGCGTAAGTCGTAGAAAAAACCGAAATTTCTGGAATATTCAATATCAAGATCTACACGTTCATTCACAGACATATTTGCTTTTCCACGCTTGCTGATCTGCCATAAACCTGTAATACCAGCAGGGGCCAAAAATCTTTCAGCCCATTCATTGCAAGTAAGCGTAGCGGCTTCATAGAGCGGCAAGGGACGATTACCAACCAAAGACATATCTCCCTTCAATACGTTCAATAATTGAGGCAGTTCATCTAAACTGGTTTTACGCAAAAAACAACCCAATCGGGTAACTCTGGGGTCGTTGTCAATTTTAAAAAATTTGGGGCCTTCACAATTGTCTGCATCACCAGCATACTGATTGAGCTTTGCATACTCATCCAGTTTCTGATCTGCGTCTACCACCATGGTTCTGAACTTGTAAAAATTGAACACATCAAATCCACGACCAGCCCTTTTCGAAATGTAAAAAATCGGGCCCCGTGATTCGCAAAAAATGCATAATGCAATCAAAAGCATTAAGGGCATAAGAACCAACAGGGCAACAGAAGAAACAACAATATCTAAAGCTCTTTTAAGCACCAAATCAACATCAAGCTTGTTTTGCGATTTGTGCAATTCTGCAACAGGCGCAGCAGGAACACGCAAGCCAGCTTTCATCTCCTTCATGCTGCGCAAAATTTCTGCACCAGCCATTAAAGTTTGCGCATTTTCATTTTGACTAATGACATCATCAAACAAACGGCACTTTACCATCTCGTACAGTTCATCCTTGGTAAACACACCTTCGCCTACGTAGTGATAAACGAAGGGAATTTTGCGCAGTTCCTTTGTTGCTTCCAGAAAAGCATAAAACTGGCGGAGCTCTGCAAAACGTATCCGGCCCTCATACACGATGATCTTCGGGAGTTTTACACCGGCATGTACCATCTCCAAAAGCATGTTTTTCGATTCTGAAAGAGAGTGCATCACTTTCGATTCCGGAACTATACTCCAATCATCAGAATGAAGTAAGTAACCAGGTAAGCTAATGATGAGTGCATCTAACCCACGAACTGTTTCAGAAACATGAAATGACCGATTGCCAATTGCTTTGAATTGTACCACTGGTGATACCAGCAAATTGGAATGAATGTTGTGTGTAATCATACGTTTAGGGTTTGTTGGAGAAAGAAGAGGGTATTGATGAGTCGTTTGCACACTGAGCTTTTTTTTACTGAAGCGCAGTGCAGGTGTGTTAAGTCTTAGAGATGTTTATGTCAAGGATTCATTTGTTTTTAACTAGCCAGCAAATTCACAATGCAACCACGCAACTTTACCGGATCAAATGGTTTTTCCATGTACATGCTGATGGTTTCTTTCGGCACAAATGATTCGATATTACCAGCATCTTTTGTAAGTACTACTATCGGAATATGCTTAAATACAATACTGTTTTTGATGTACTGCATAAATTGATAGTCTTTAGAGTTTGTCGCCTCAGAAGGATCTATGATGATGACATCGGGTTTACCAACTTCTGAAATTTGATACAATGCGGTAGCACTGTCTGGTACGGTTACTACATCATAATCTTTCTTAAAAAGATTGTACAACAAAAGCCGGATTGGCTTCGAATTGTCGATGAAGAGAATTTTTTTCATGATAGGTAGGGTAAGGGTTTTTCTTAAGCGGAGAGTTTAGTTCGGGCAGATCGTTCCCAAACAGCTGACTGATTATTCTGCAAAAACTTTTTCAATCCGAAATAAACAGCCACGTTCATAAACAAGAAATAGTAGGGTACGTTTAGTATTCTATAACTGATATTCAATCGATTGAAAATCCCACCGGCAATGGCTAAAGAATAAAAAGCCACTTGAGCAATTAATAACAATTGGATAGGTAATGATGGGCTTAATAAAACAAGTAACAAATTACTCAGCAATATAACCGGCAACAAAAAAGGACACAATGCCCAACGCAAAACCCTGTGAGAAACATATTGAAAACTGAGCATTCCAAAACGCAATGGATTCATAAGTGAAGCAAAAATTTGCATGGCTTGAAAACCGCCAGCTGCTATTCTGATTTTTCGCTTCTCTTCTTCCTTTACATTTTGCGAAGGCAATTCCTCTCCGTAAGCAGTAGGTTCGTACTTTACCAAATACCCACGTTCACATACGCCCAACGAAATATAGAAATCATCCAAAATAATGTTGTTGCCTACAGCCTCGTAAAGGCTTTTCCGCACTGAAAAAAGCTCACCAGCAGCACCCACTACAGTGTGCAAATCAGAGTCGAGCTTTTTCAAGAATGATTCATACTTCCAATACAAACCTTCTTCAGCCACAGCACCAACACCAATGGCGGAAACAATACGTTTTTCGCCACTCACACCGCCCACTTTAGGATTGGAGTAATGTTTGGCAATGTTCGCAACTGCATCTTTGTTGAGCATCGTATTCGCATCACTAAAAATCAAAATTTCATTTGATGCATGGGCTACAGCACGATTCAATGCAGCTGTTTTACCCATTCTTGCTGGCTGATGCATGAGCTTGACCCGAGGTTCGAAACCCGAAACAATTGCAGGTGTAGCGTCATCAGAACCATCAGTAATTACTATGATTTCTAATTGTTCAGCTGGATATTGTTGCGATAGCGAATTTTCGATTTTGGCCTGAATGCAATCAGCCTCGTTGTAAGCTGCAATAATCAATGAAACGCTTGGCTGGAAAGGCTTTTCAGATAACTTATTGGCCTCAGTTTTGCCAAAAAATTGCTTTGCCCTTACGAGTAGGTATGTAATAACACCGTAACCGAAGTAGGTGTATATCACAATAGCCAGGCTAGACCAAAGAAGTATGTGAAGAAGTGTGTTCATGCGTTTAAGGGTTGCTTGCGTGGGCCACACCAGGGAAACTATTACCAGTCAGCTCATCAGCAGTAGAAGTGACAACAATAGTCACATCCACTTACGGATGGATGGCAACGTTGGAAACCAGCATTGTGATGTCATGAGTTAAGGGTAGACAACACAATAATTTAACTTGAGTTTTAACTACAAGTAATACTGGATAAAAAGGTAATAGAAAACCGGGTTTGGGAGAATTTTGTTGTTTAAGGGTGTTGGTTTAGGTTTTTTCTTTCGTTTAGGGGGTTTGTGATAAACATAGAAG
>JGI24215J29973_1004472_pt1 | contig 13190 bp, 8 predicted proteins | sample EnhBioin_Aerobic_3_FD_29973 | JGI IMG/M metagenome (IMG submission 29973) | reverse complement strand
AGAATGTTAAGTTTACAAACAATCATGAAGTCACGTCTTTTATCATTCTTCAAGTTTGACTCTTAATGTTGGGACATGTTTTGCAAGTTCTTCGTTTACACCAAATACAAGTGTCATGTCCACGAATTTCTTCAAGTCCTCAGCTGAAATCTCGTTCAATAAAACTTCTTTCAAAGACTTTCTCAAGTACTCTTCTTTTTATTGTTTCTTGCTTTAAAGTCCATAAACCAAGTCAGAATAGATTTGTGCGCCTTATAAAATAGTGAGGATCTTGACTTGGATCTTATACTTATCTTCGATAGCTGTAAGGAGTTAACCGACTGTTATTTTTTCCAAATTAATTGGACCAATCTTCCATCTTTACCAAATATTTGTAGTAAGGTTATCATGAATTTTTATTTTTTCAACTTATCCGGGTTATCCTGCTTGAATCATTGGAACTGCAAGGTTGATGAAAGTATTTCTCATTTTATCAAGTTTACATTTTTTCAAGTATTTGATAAGTTAAATTGTCTGGAGAGCAGCAACACAACTTGTTGTTGTCGAGAGAGCAGGTGTGATTCTTCCTGCTTTGAGTTTGGTAGTCATCCAATCCATTGGTTAAAGTTTGTAGTTACTTGCTCTTAAGTTGGCCATTGAGTAAATCAAATCAATATGCCCATTTTGATCATCATCTTTTTCAAACTCTTAAGCATTGACTTTGATTTATATTTTGCTTTCTTCTACAACCTTTTTAATGTTATCAAAAACTCCTTTTTCATCAGTAATCACTTCAGTTTCGTTTTATTTTACTTCTTCAGCTTCTGGTAATTTTTCCTCTGTATTTTCGTTCTTCTCAACTTATTCAGCCATTTGTTTGGCAAGTTTATCGTTTGGTACAAATGGTTCAATCTTGACTTTAGAAGCTTCTTTACAGATTTAAACTTTTCTTTCTTCCTTTCTAAAATCTTTTGGATACTCCACGTTGAATACCTTACACAAAAGAACTGCATATGAAGTTATGAATGTTGAGTGAAGCTCATTATTTGGATCAATTTATTCGACTGGTGTTGGTGGTCTTTTAGGGAGTTTCCAGAAGGGTTTTCCATCTTTAGTTTTGGCATCCAAAGGATAAGTGTAAAGAAGTTGCTTAATGTCGTTTCTGTACAATTCATAGAATTTAAGAGTTGAAAAGTAAATGGCTTCTTCAAAGTTTTGAGGTTTTTTCTCAAGCATTTTAGAACAACTCTTAAGCATTTCCAAATCTGAAGAGGTTGGTGTGTAATCTTTCCATTTTTCCAAGAGTTTTCCTAATGCTTTAGGATCAAGAGTGAAAGTCTTACCAAAGATATCCCTGGCCCATTCAACACAATGAAGTGTTTATTCAGGGAACATTTTGAGGGTACAGTGAGGGATTTAACCTTACTCAGCAGGATCATTCTTACTGCCATAGGTTTCAGTAAGATATGGGATAATGACTTGAACATGACCTTTAGAACTGAGAGTACCACTTTCAAGAAGAGCAACCTTATTTTCGACACATCTTTGATCGACATATTGTCTTGCTTTTACATTGTCTAAAGCATTCGTCACAATGTTCAATGACTCAAAGAACTCATTTGAGAAGGTATCTTTTGTTGATTAGCAAACTCTGTCAAGTTTCGCTCTTATTTTTCCTTTGAGGAGTTTATTCATTTGAGATACAGCAGCTGCAGCAGTGACACTCTTTGGTTTTCTCAAATGTTTTTCTCTGAACAAAAATTGACGGTTAAGATTTGATTCTTAAATGTGATCAGGATCAGTAACAATAATTTCACCTTAAGTTTTTGAGGTTGCCAAATTTATCATTGCATAATTTTTCAAAAGTTCACATCCAATGGCACCTGACCCAATAACAAAAACTCTGCACTTTTATATTGCGTCAATAAGTTAGTTACCAACGACTCTTCTGAGACCTTCATTTCTGTTGTCAGCATTTTATTTGTAGTTGATTTCTTGAAGTAAAGTTTGAATTTAAGCATCAGTTTAAGGAAGTGAGGGAACAACTTCAGTAAATTCTGTGAAGAAGTATTGGTTAATTGGCATGTATTTTCCTGTGATGGCTTTGAAAGCTTATTGAGCTGTTAAACCTCCATAAAATGCTGCAAGAGGCGCGAAGTTTCCTGAACAAGTGTAAGCAAAGGTTCTGATGAAATTTATTTCAGGTGTTTTGAGCTCTTCAGTGTAAATTTATTTTACCATACTGAGGAAAGTTTATCCATCTTCCCAATTCCAAGGTAAAGGATACTTTTTGTGTTCGTCTCTAAATCCACTCAAAGTAATGAAACAATAATGGAGAATTGTATTTTTCGTACTCTTTTCAAAATCGTAAAATGCCAAGTTGTTATCAATATTACAGAGTTTAAGAGATTCTTCAAAAGACTTGAACTCAACTTTGACTGGGATTTTCATATTTCTTGCCAAACCATCCACTTCATAAGGAGAATATTCAGTGGTGTTTCCAATTTCGAATGAATATTGATTAATGACCCGGATTTTATGAATTGTTCCGTTGATTGATTCTCCATTTTATTTGAACATTCCTTTGACACCGGTAATTCTGACAGCTTCACCGTCTTCATAAGGATGTCTTTGTTTATTAAGTAAAGTGACAACACCTTTTTCAGCATTTGTAATGCTTTCAATCATAACTTCGACAGTTTCTTCTCCGTTTTTGTCCAAAACTTAAAAGTCTTTTCCAAAATCGTTGAAATGTTGTCCAAAAGGTCCATAGCAGTCAGTAATGATAAATTTGATACCATTTTGATGACAGAAATCGTTGATTAATTTTTGTCTTTAGAAAAGTTGTTCAGTCAGAATAACAACATCATATTGTTTGAGGATTTCAATATTTTCTTCTGTGAATTTAAGATTTTCAACTCTGACATAATGGTTCAATTCTTGCAATTTATAAAGACAGGCATCAACTCTGTTTTTTCCAATGTCTTAGTCACCAAGGAAGAATTGACCTGATAAATCAGTGACAGTTGTGTTATTTTCGTCAACAATACTTATCTTTTTGCATCCACTTAAAATGATGTTTTTAGCGATTTAGACTCCTGTTGCTCCAAGTCCGAACAAAAGAATGCTTGCTTTTGATTGTTTACTGACAGCTTCAATACCCATTGCTCCAATATACCTGCTCCATCTGTCTTTAACTTTTTCGTCATTAATATCGAGTTCCTTTAAATTTGTTTATTAATTCTTGTCGTATTACACATCAACTTCTTCAATGTTTTCATCTTTTGACTCAATTTTAACTGTTTTTTTCTTTTACTTCTTTGGACTATTGATACTTTGTTTAAGGTCCTTATGTGAGGGTTCTGGAAGTTTGTTCAATTATTCTTCAAGTTCTTTAATGGCTTTCTCAAGCATAGTTTTATACTCAGTTTTAGATTTTTTGAAGGTATTACACCAGTTATTATTGTGGTCGCTGACAAGTCCATTATATGAAGCTTCTCTTTTTTCAGCATATTTGAGCCACTTTTTAGTTTCCTCGAGAATCTCATCTTTTTTAAGGTAGAAATGTCTCTTGATAATATGTTCAAATCCTTTAGGCGGATTTTTGATGTTTTAAATCATAGCAAATTTAATGTTACCGTATCTGACGATGTTGGCATAAGCTTAGTTTTTCTTTTCTCCTTCAATGGTTCCTTGTTCATGTTAAAATCCAGGCTCATTAAAGTAAACTTATTCAGACATAATAATGGATTGAATTGAGACAAGAATTTGCAAAAGAGTGGAAACTTTAGGATCCCAATTTTCCATGGCACTTCCTCTCCAAGTTCCTAAAAGACTGAGACATACTTTTCCGCAACTGTACAGATTGGGATTAAATCTGATTTGACCATTTCCGGTGGTAGTGAGGTTAACTTTTGGAGGATTGTTTGGATAAGTGTCATCAAAGTAGATATCGAATAAGTAAGCACCATGTCCATATGGTGTTCCATTAGAACCCATGATCAGGGCTTGCATGAAATCAACTCTTTCCTTGTCACATCTCACATAAATTGCGTTTGTATGCTCGACTGGTAAAGCGTGAGAAATATCAGCAAGTTATTGTGCAAGTCTGATGGTTTTAGCAGGAGGATTTTTATGGTTTTGGACGAAGTTACTACTGTAATGATGTTTGCTGATCTTTCCATTTTTGTCCTTCATATCCACGTAGTCAAACCTTAAGTCTTTTAAAAGTAAAGGATATTTCTTGGCCAAAGGAAGTTACAAGATTTTCTTTTATTCATCTTAATCGACATGGTCTTGTTGATAATTACTGACAGCTGCCTCGACAAGTTCGTAAGTTTCGATAATTCCCTTTGCAATTTATTATGATAACTTTTCACTGACTGACCCTGTTAAACAAGACAAGAAAATTTTCGATGTACCCTCAAGAACTTTTAATAACTCGAATATTGATTGATGCTGCTTAGGTTCATAACATTTTGGAATGCTCATTAAAATTGGTACCAAACATTTCTTTTTGGTTAAAGCCTTAATGAAACTTAACTATCCTTTAAACAGTTCAGCTGATTTAGAAATTTCTAATAAAGACCCACCTCTCAATGAAGACTCAATGATTGGTAACAATGCTGACTCAAATGTTTCTTCGACAATTTATTTTGGAGGTTCAAACATTCTATGATCTAAAAACTTTTCCAATATTTTTAAAAATTCCAAAATTTGATTAGAAAGTTCTTTACGAGATTACTACTGACCAGTAACATCCCACTTTTGATTGGTTGAGCTGTCATTTCCATACCCGATACCTTTTTTCTTTACAACTTTTAACTTGTAATCTTACTCAGATGCTATTTTCTTGATATCTGTTGGTACAAAAAGTTCTTCTTCCTCTTCCTTTTCTTATTCGACTTTTACTCTTTTGGGCTCTTTAGAAACGAGGTGAAGTCTTTACAGCATGGTTTTGTAAAATCCATTTTGAACTGCGTATTCTCTGATTTACAAAGCTTTAGCACCTTAAACTTAGAAAACATCCTTTATGATATTGTACAGGAATTTTACTGAAGTTTTTTCCAACTCTGTCCATTTCTTGGAATCTTATTTATTTGGGAGTCCTGATAAAATATCAAAGAGTAATTGGACATTTTCTTGTTTGTTCATGTAAATCGAGCTGAAAACTGGGAAACAAGAATAACTTTAAAGCTCGTTCAAATATTGTTCCCATATTTTGGCTTGAGTATAATTACTCCAGTTTTTAACACAAGTTTTCAAAACTGTTATCATTTTTAAAAGTCCTTCTTTTCTCTCAAAAGTTTTGAAAATAGTTTGTTGGGGAATGAAAATATGAGGCTCAACTGGTTTTTTAACAATTTGTTCGATTGAAGTCGTTGAGAAGAAAGTTTCAGGATTGACTTAAATCACAGCGAAATGTCTTTGTTAAGTTGGCAAGACTTCTTCAAGTGGCTTTTCATTGTCAAATTGAGCTTTGTATTGAGCATTATGGTCGAAGAATTTAGTTGTTTCGATAGCTTCTTAATTAAGCCTGAATCCACAAAGATTAATTTGCTTCAAGATATCACTGAAAGTCATTTCACAAGGTAAGTAGTAAATGTTTTAGAAAGTAGAATCTTGTACTGGGATGCTATTCATGTATTGGGATCCAAAAATTCCTAAATTCTTTAATTTAATCAAAGTTTGATTGGTCAAAAGTTAAGATGTTTCTTTATTGATAATTTTGAAAAGTCTATTTTCACATTCAGGTTTGTCTGAGAGTTCAGCAGTTGTACTGTCAATAATTTCATTGTTCTTGTTTAAAACAACATATTTTGATCTGTCACTTACTTGAGACCAATCGTTGATATTGCACTTCTCGAGGTATAAATCATTAATGACAAGAACATTTTCATCATATTTTATTGGATTCTTTCTTAATGAATGAGTAGCTTGATTTAAGTATTGTCCTTTGCCATTTTTCCAGATAAACTTGACAGGAATGCCTTTGAATGCATTAATAAGAGGGAAGAAGAATTCATGAATGAAGAAATTATGATGTGCAGCTGGTACTTATGGCAATTTAACCATTAAATCGATAAGCACTTCACTGAATCTTTCTTCACAAACTGATTGGATGCAAGTGGATTGGAAGAGAAGAATAAAATACTTCATTGATGACCCATACTCTTTTACAATGAGAGTTTCTTCATTTCTTAATGAGTTTACCAAATTTATTGGGACATCATTATCAATCAAGTATTGCCTGTTTGCCTCGTGAAGAGAAAGTTGAGAAAGAAGATAAATTTGATTGTTAACAGCAGGTTTTCTATTTGAAAGTTCAATTAAAAGTTCCTCAACCAATTCAGCTGTCTTTCCAGTTTAAAGGAAATTCTCCAAAGCCTTATTGTAATAAGCAATTGTGGCTCCGACCAACTTGTAATAGGACACTCTTTTGTTTTGATCTTTCTTCCACACTTATTCAATCCAAATTAAATAATCGAAGTTGAAGGTTGACGGTGATGAAAGAACAGTCGTTAAAACTGTGAAAATTGATCCTTTGAAATTCTTAGCTTCATATTTCTTAAGTAAGTCCTTAACATCAACATCAATTTTCTTGCCTGGATTTTAGTAGCCAAACATCTTTATTGCTGAAACTAAAATTGGAGTCAATTTTTCAGAATTGCTTTCAATGAAATATTTCAAAAGTTTTTTAATATTTTAAGCTGAGGGATTTGCCTCCATTAGAAGCTCAACTAATTGAATATTAGGCTTGTCATTTTAGAAAATGCTTCCCAAAACATCTTGATTCTGTTTATTTAAAGCCAAAAGTAGACTTTAAATTGACTTGTTTGGAAGCAATGAATTTAAAAGCTTCAAGAACTCTGATGACTTTTCTTTAAAGAATTCGGACTCGATAACTTTCTTCAAAGTCTCTCCGTACTTTTAGTCACTTAAAAATGAAAGCAAGGTCATGTAAATTTGGTTGTATGCAGGTTCTATTTTTGGTTGACTTTCATAGCCCATCAAAGAAATGAAAGAAACTGAATAAAAAGCATCTTTCTTGACTTTTTGAGAGTTTTCAAAAATGTCACTGACAGAAGTCAATAAAGGCTCAGAAAGTCTGATTTCAATTGTTTGGATTGGTGATGCACATTTTCTGAAAGGCAGAGAATTGAGATTAACACCATACACTCGAGTATTGAAACTTTAGAAATGTTGATCTTGGATTTGTTTGAGTTCACAAATTTTAATCAAATTATTTTAATTTTACCCTCCAAAAACTTGCAAATCTGAAGGATAAATGTTATTTTTTTCTGTATTATCTGAACTGTTAAATCCTACAATAATTTTGCTGAGAATGAAACCTTCTGAATTTGAAGACCTTAAAAATATTTTTCCTTAACTGAGAGGTACTTTGAAGAGGACATTTTTAGAACCGTTTCGATTTGTTTACCAGTCTTTTACTTTGTCTTTAATGTTAGAAGTTTCAGCGAATTTTTCAATGAAATCAATTTACTTGGCATTTTTCCAATAATTTTAAAGTTGAGAAGATTACTCGATTGATTTACTTTTTGAATTCAAAGTTCTTAATGACTCGAAAATTTTCTGTAACATTTGATTGTCTGATTGCCCAACAAGAATGTCTGATAATGAGGTGGGATTAATACTTTTTCCGAGTAATTGAGAGACACCTTCGTTGATTTGATTGATATAAATGTGTTTGGTGCTTAATGGAATTGATTCGCTTTGAATTTCTTTAATAAGTCTGTCAAAAACTTTAAGAATTTTTTAGATTGGTCGGTTTTAAATCAATTGTAACACTTTTTATGAAAGGCTCTTCATGAGATGAATGGCAGGTGACTTATTGGCAGGGTTAATATTTGAAAGTTCATATGAATTGTTACAGAAGTACCACTCAATTAAAATATCTTCTTGGTTAACTTGTCTGAATTATGCTGAGTCGATTGAAGAAAAGTCAATTTTTTTAATCAAAATCAATGCAACATAAATGTTCAAAAGCTACCCTTATTTAAGCAACTTACATCCTTCAATTCCTCCAAAGTTGCATTACTCATACAAGTAAAAAGTCAAAACTTCAAGAATATCAGAATGTAATGGAACTTCACTTTCTTGAAGATTTAAAATCGATTTTTTAAATTGTTTACGGTTCTTTTCAAATAATTTTCTCAAAAATGAAGCAAAATTTTCAGAATGCTTCACTGATTTTGAGCATTGAATTATGATTTCTGGATAAGATTAAGCAAGTTTTTATGAGTTTTATTGAGCTGATTGTAAAAATTGAGTAAGAATCAAATCTTCTGCTTCTGGGCATACTTTGATGATCTTGTAAAGATTGTGCCATTTAACATCTTTTTCTTACAACATCATACTTACAATATCGAGATCAATTTTTTATCTGTAAATTTGGATGAGTTTATCGATTAAAAGATGAGTTCGAAGTGTTTTATTTTGTTTTTTAGACTCCAAAATGAATTTTTATAATTGGACTCCTTCAATATTTGTGAGAAGAACATTTGTAAAGTAATTTTCAGGAATTTATTGGAAAAAAGTAAGAATTTATTCAACCTCATACCATGGTTTGTTTGATTTGACAATGTACTTGATATTTTCTTAATATCTTTGAGTAACAGGAGTTATTTTTATCAAAAATTTAGCCCATTAATGCTCATAAGGGATACAATTAACAACAAGTTTGTTGAGAGAATGGCAAAGAGGTACATTCTTCAAATCCAATATTTCTTAAAGTTAAGATTTTTTGAATGTTACTTTTTCAAGGTTGGGCATGTATCCTTATTACTCAACATAAGGAAGCGAATTTATCAGATAAGTGACAGAACCTGAAATTGCTTTGAATGCTGCGATTTTGATTGGCCCAGTGTCTTCTTGGACAAGTTTTTCAAAAAGAGATTGACAGACTCTTTAGTCAAGTGGAATTTGATTTTTGAAGATTTGTTCCAAAGTAAACATAAGAAGAGTATAAACGTAATCGAGGTTAACTTTTTTAGTATGATTTTTGTAAGAGTTTACAAGTCTTTTATGATCAGGTATGGCGGCGTGATAGTCTTTTTTTTCAATTCTTTCTGCAATATTTCTTCTCAGATTATCAAGTTTTTCAGCTGCAGGTTTAAAGTAGTTGTATTCATATTAGTTTTCTTTGGAAATGGAATATTTTTAGAGTGGATTAAAGGCAAGGTCGATTGTTGAAAGGTAGAATGACTCTTATTCTTTAAAGTTAAAGAAGTCAGAAATTTGAGGGAAATTATTAATGAATTCAGTCAATTAGTTTCTATTGTTGGGTTGACCATAAATTTCAGGAACAATATCAATGAATGGGAAGCTTTTAACTAATGTCTCATTAGCTTAGATACCTGTCTATGTGTACAAAATTTCAATTTCAATTAAGTTTGTCTTTATATTTTCAGAAAGAGGGATTGTAAGGGCATTCAAAAGACTGGATTTGTTTCCTGAAAGTTCTTTCAAGGATTGAGAATGCGATAATTTAGTCAGTTGTGTCCATTGTTGTTCGTTTATGGATCCTTTGGTTAAAAGTTTTTTCTCATTTTACAAGGAATAGACTCGATAGTTAACTTTGCTACTTAATTAGGTTCTGTCGAATCTTAAAACTACTGAACTCACTGTAGCTCCGTTTTAGATCTTTACATAAATTTTACGGGAATTCTCATCTTTCAGTACTACAAATTAGGCTGGAATTAAACTTTCTTCTTCAAAAATACTTATTTTTTGTTATTCATCAGTAACTCCTTTAGCCTTTCTTTTTTAAATTTCCTACAAATAAAATTTGTTGTAAAAATTGTCCTCCAACAACAAGTAAGGAATCTTTTATTTCTTTATGTCTTTGTATGTCTATGATTTCAATTTTTATAAATTAGTCAACAAATCGTTCAAATTTTCTTTATGAGCTTCTTGACTCATTTTTCTAATAAGGTAGGTTAAATGATTGTATGGAAAAACATTGTAACATTTTCCAATATCTCCACACAATTGATCAACATATTTTTTTCCTTGCTCGTTTTGTAATATTTTATCGAAAACCTTATCAAAGACATTATTCTTCAAATTGTCAGATTTGAGGAAAGTCAAATCAATAAACTTTCTGATTGAATCAGACTCCCATGATTTAAAGCTGATTTTCTACTTTTTAGCGATTTCCTTCATAATTGAAACTTGTAAATGGCTTCTTTCAAACAATTTTAATAAATCCTTCGAGTTCAATGTTTAAATATTCTTCATTAGCTTTGATTCTTATTCCTCTTCTTGATTTAAATCAGGTTTTAAGACTGATTTGTTGTTAGTGGATAAAACCGATTTCAAAAATCCTTCTGTTTGAATTTTGAAAGAATTAGCTGGTTAAGAAGTTTTAACAGTAAGCTTTAAAATGTTGTTAGAAATTTATTCTACTTTTCTAACTTCAAATTCCAATGTCTTTTAAACATTTTTAGAATCATAAATCCTAACAGATTATTCAACTTTTTTCAATAAAAGTTCTTCATACAGTTGGCTTTACATGAGTAAACCTTTAACTCCAACAAATCCGAATTCGAATGGCATTTTTTTCCCTTTATTGAAGACAGGAGAAAGTATCATATATTTCCAATATCCTTCTGATGCAATTTAGATTTCTTTTTTCTTATCATTTTCATTAAATACTACATGATATTTTTTGCTTCTCACTCCAGAATTGTTTTCGAAATAAACCCATGCTTACTTCATTTCATTGACAGTCATTTTTTTGTTGTCTCTTTCAATCGTGACTGAAGTGACTTTCATAAATTTAGAATGTTGGTTTCTGAACTTTACTTCTTGAGAATAATTGGCTAAAAATGAAGATCCAGGAGTCAAAATGGATGATATTTCATAATGCATATTGCATCCGATTGGCCCTTTTTATATGATCAAAGGAATGAAATCTGACTTGACTTCAGATAATGAATCATCATCAATTTTAAAGGATTAATTTTCAGCGAAAACTTCAATTTACAGGATTTTCTCGGTGTTTGAAGTTAAATTTGTAAACAGTTGAGTGTTACAAATAAAAATGTGGACTTCATTGTAACTTTTTACTTCAGAAAGTTTTTCAGAGTCAAATAACTCACCATTAATATCTTTGGTGACATTATCTCCCTTGAATGATTCAAAATCATTCAAAGACAAAGAGGGTTCATTTTCAAATAAGTTCTGTGAATTAATATTCAGCTCAGCTCTTGAATTGTTTCCTTCTTGAGACTTGTAAAGATAAATTTTGTTTTAAGATTTACAAAGGAAATCAGCATTTTACTTCAAAGACAAACTATCAACAATACTCAGAGTCTTATGATTTTGAGAGTTAAACCATTGAGATTGATCAATTTCCTCAATAGTTGCCTCTCTCTTAAAGTCAAAAAGATTGATAAATTGTTTTTCATTTCTGATGATATTTTTACTGAGACTTTCTGGGTCATATCCCAACAAGTAAACTTGTTTATTTATTTTAAGAAGTAGCTTTATAAAAGGAGTGTTTGTTAATTACAATAAAGATCCCTTTAAAACTTATTGGTCATTTCCTTTTCCTTTATGCTATTCATGCTTGGCAATGTATACTCTGTCTTCCTATGATTGTGAGAGCCATACCAAAGCATCTTCAACATTTCCTGTCTGTTCCAAGGATAATTTAGCATCAGATTCACTGATACGATAATCATTGATCATTTATTTTAAGTCATTTTCTTTCACTGGATAAATTTCAGTGATAACTTTCTTTTATTTGGAGAAACAATTTGCCAATATTTTGTAAATTGAAGAATTTTTTTATCCTTTTTTGAGACTTTTCAGATCGGATTTTGTGTAAGATTCTAAGAAAGAGTTTTTGTTGAACTCAAAAAATACAATGTTTTATCTGAAGACTTCTTTGATTGTGTCACCAATGTGGTAAATGATGACTGTTTCTTAATCAATAGAAAGGATATAATTTTGAGTAATGTCAGAAATTTTTCCATCAATTGAAGTCCATCCTTATTGGTTGAGAATGACAGATTTAGGAATGTTATTAAGTGGTTGCTAATTTAAATCAAAGTATTGTTTGATTGAGGTTTCACTGTAAAATTCTCTGTCAAGTTAACTTTCATGAACTAAATTGCAAATTTCAAATTAGCTGCTGATGGATCTTAAGATACAAATTTTTTAAAGCAAAATTCGATATGCTTCTGTTTAGTTTCGAGCATTCTTCAATAAAATGATGCTGATAGATTTTTATAATGAAGATTTTAATTCTTTTGCGTTCAAGTCATTTTCACTTTTAAAAGAATTCCAAAACTATTGAACAAGACCATCTTTATTTAAGATATCGAATTCTTATTGAGAGAAAATTCCAGAAATCTATCCATCTTAAGAAATTGAAATGCTTGGAAATTCAAAATTGTTGGATCTTGAATTTCTATGAATCAATTTAATACTCTGATTTTGACTGATTAACAAAAACTTGTCTTTGTTTAATTGAACAATCTTTGAAATTTTATCATCGGCAGATTTCTTTTCTGTAGGTTTGAACTCTGCATTTTGGCTTTTAAATCTTAAAGAAGATTCAAAATTTGAAATGGGTCCGAAAGGATTGAAGATAATGGTTTATCCTTTTCCTGAGCAAGTGACGAGTGGATAAAATTAAGATTATCTCTCATTATTTGAAGAAAGGTCTTTAGAGTGCTCTCTTGAAAGTGGCTTTCCGTTAACCCAAGTTTTCAAGTGACCATCAATCCAATAAAAGGTAACAGTTCTTGATGAACTGGCAACAATTTCAACGTAAGTTTCAAAAGAGTTGTTATTCTTTGTGATTTAAAGAACTCCCAATTTTACATTTTTAAGAGAACCTGGGATATGCCATTACCATACGGTTCCATTGGAGATTGGAAGATCAGTTCTTACCGAACATGGATTATCTGAGATGGTAACAAAAGCGGTTTTTTGAAGATTGAATTTGCACTCTCCTTTGAAATGATCTAAAGAGGGGAATTTTTTATTGGGATTTTGATTTGCATGAATATTGACAGGTACATGGATGAGAGTGTCAGGTTGTTCAAGGGACTTCTTCACAAGTTGTCCATTTTTGACAAGATATAATTAATTGTGAAGATGATCGTAGAAATACCCTTGAGAGGTATCAGTGGTTTCATCAATTTTGAGAATTGGATGAATCATCTGGATTAATAAAA
>JGI24215J29973_1005026_pt1 | contig 13892 bp, 23 predicted proteins | sample EnhBioin_Aerobic_3_FD_29973 | JGI IMG/M metagenome (IMG submission 29973) | reverse complement strand
CATTTATTCATTTTTTTGTCAAATTAAAAATTACTCACTTTTCTTTCTTTGCATCCTTCTTCTTTGTGTCATCTGAAAGACCTTCTACGTCCATGATAATTGCCACACCAGCTAAAACCCATTTTCTTGGTGGCTGTCTTGTCTTCAATTGAGCTGTGAACACGAAAGTGGCACTTCTATCTTCTGTCTTGTAAGCCGGACATTGATATACAGTCTTATCTTCTTTACCTTCAGCTGGAACTGGTAAAGCTTTACAATAAACAACAGGGATAACTGAGAACATTTCTTTGGGTTTCGACTATTCTACATAACCTCCTGCAACATCCCATCTAGCGCCTTCTAAAATGAAACCGAAGACATAGGCGCCGTCTTTTGGAATTGAATCTATCTCTTATATTGCTTTCTTTGTAATATCTGTTTGAATGTAAAGTTTGTTGAGTTCAAGACCTCTTTGATTTGCAGCAACGACTTGCTTAATGGCTGTAAGATATGATTGAGGATTAAAGAATCTTGAAACCATGATGACTTTTGGTAAGTTCAATGGGTCATCTCTGAAGGCATTAAGTTGCTCAACTCTTTGCAACAAGTTAACAATCCAACCTTCGAGACCTCTCTTACTTGGATATGCTAAGTTAGTCCATGATGCTGGAACTTTATTGACAACAAGAGCGTCCATTGTTTGTTACATTTTTTCTGAAATTGTCAACAGACCTTTGATACCTTGATCGATTTCCTAAACTGATCTTGCGATTTCAGTTAACAAGATAGTCATATACTAGATTTCTTGAATGAAGACATTTTGATAAGGTCCCTTTTGATCAGCATCCATTTTATTCTTTATTTCATCAACATTGAAAATCATACCCTTGATGTTGATATCTTAGATAAAACGTTTGACCATATACTCGAGAACATCTTGAGTTGTCTTTCCTCCCTCACCTCCGGCAGATGAGTCTTTTGGTGCGATTTCGAGCAATGTGTTGAACAAAGTAGTACATTGTGTGGTTCTGAAACTGATTTCAGAGTTGGGATGGAGTCCATAAGCAAGAGGAGTTTCAGCGCCAAGTGTTTCAATATGTTCAAGATATTTTTCATAATTTGTTGGCAATGGAACTCTAAACGAAAGGTTCTTTCCTTCAATGTAGGGGAAGAGTTAGATTTCTTCGAATATACCGGACTCCATGATATTTTCGAGGTAAGATTTGGCCAATCTTCTATCCCAATCATCAACGATATGTCCGCCGTACATGATTTAACCGAAAATATAAATTAAGTCTTCGAATGGAATCTTTGATGATCCTGATGCTGATTACATGTAACGATTAAGAACGAGATAACTGTCTCTCAAGTCACCCATGTTAAATGGATATGACATGTTCCAACCTAATGGACCGAATCTCTTACGTTCAATAACTGTTGAGTGGAAGAAACATAAACCGAACAAAATACATTTAACTTTAGGATCTTTTTCATCAACTTCTTCCTTAGGGAAATATGTGAAGGCTCTCTTCATGTTAGCCTTAATACCTGATGGAGGCTCGTTAGTAAGTTTAATTGATCTATCCAAAATACCGATTGGAATACCAGTAGATGGTTCTGCAGAGAGTAGTAATCTAAAGTTGATATGTGATCCAGTATCACCTGAGAATGAGTCGAGAATCTTTTCAAGTTCAACCAACCAATTTGGCATAAGATGGATGTTTTGTAAGAAAATCCAATGTCCTTCTCTGTTACCTTCTTCAATTCTTCTTCTGGCGACTTCGTCTTGTCCCTGACCAAGAGAGATATTGAAGAATGATTTTCCTGCTTAGATTCTATATTTATCTCTGTCTTTCTTCATGATCTTTTCAACTTACTTGACTGGATCGGAACCTGGTGATAGAATGAAGAAGATTGGAATTTGAGGTTCAGAATCATTAAAGACTGATGATAAAATATCCAAGAATGATGATTTAGAGTCCATATCAATGAATTATTCTCCTCTTGGAAGTACTTCTCTGATAAATCTTGCCAAAGCAACAGTAATTCTGTCAGGTCTAAGACATCTAAGAACGAGAAGTTTTTTGAATGGTGTTGAATCGAGTTTTTTCCATTCAAGTGGAAGTTTTACATCTTCAGGAGCTAATTCGTTATACCAGTCTTTGAATCTTGTTGGAGCATCCTTTTCCATATTTTGGGCGAAGATCTTGAATTCTTCCAATTGAGAAAGTGCTTGGACCATGTTCCAGGCAGTATCGGGTAACCAATCAAGGGTGTTTTCAACACCTGGTTTTGGAATACCTTTAATCAAGAAATCCATTTCTTCGGGAGTGTAGGCGACATCAATAACCTTTTTATTCATCAATCTGAAAGTGATCATAGACAAGAAAATAAGTTTATGTTTTTCAAAAAGTCCTCTTGAAACCCATTGATAAATTGTGTATCTGATATTTTGGATTAAGAAACCTGTTCTTGTTTCATCTTTTTCAACGGTTCTTTAAATGGCTTTGAAGAAGAACTTAATGAAACTTTCGAGTGAATATTGATACATGTGATCAATGATACAGAGAGAAATACACAAGAAATAAAGCATAGCGCCTTCAGCAGCAACTGGACGATAGATTTCTCTTTGGGCGTTAATATCGATTTCTGTAACTTTGGCAATTTCTGATTGTTATTGAATTTCATTTGCTGTTGTTTTTGTCTTTTCCAAATTGTCAATAAGTTCTTTGTTGTCTAAAATGGTGGCTGGATCAGCTTATGAAAGTTGTTTCAACAATGATGATTCGAGTTCATCCAAAATAACCTTGAATTCGTTTTGTTTCTTGACCAATTCTTGTTTCTTCACTTATAATTCATTCTTTTCAACATTGACAACCATAGCCAACAATTGTTCTTCTAAACCTGATTAAGTAACGATGAAGTTAATAATGGTACATTGAGCAGCGATTTCTGGTCTGAAGTGAGGATTGGACAATTTAGTCATCAAGAAAAGCTTGAATTTAGGATCATAATCGATAACTTCACTACCCAATTATAATGAGTAGCTTCCAGCTTTTTTGACGATGGCTCTTGACAAAAGTGGATCAAGAGTAGCTTAAATTTATTCTTGGATACCTTCGAGAAGGACAGCACGACCTTATGAAATATTTTTGGTAAGTTCTCTCATCCAGTGTTTTTGGTTGATGTTAATTGGTGACAAGTTATCTCCTTGAGCACCTCTGATCCAGTTTGAACCTTGAAGTTGTGGATCAATCAACAATGGCCATCTTGAACATGATGAAATAATTGATGCATTTTCAAATGACATAGTATCTGATGGGAGACCCTCATTTTTCCATCTAGCTTTAATAGCTTCAGTTGATAAAATTTTCAATGGGTCAATACCTTCAGTCATTGGAATAGCTTTTTCTTTGATGTTAGGCAACCAGTTGTCTCTCCATAATTCTTGTCTTAATTTTGCAGAGAATGCACCAATATAAGAGACGAACTCACTGGCCAAAAGGACATCACCAATAACACTCTTAATGTTTTGTTTTAAGAAAACAACATTTTATGACCATCTTTTATTTTCACCTGCCAAACCTGTGACAAGCTTTTCAGCTGATTTCAACTTGAATTCACATCTTTCGGCATCTTCTTACACCAATCTCTTCTGATTTTCAGCTTGACTCAAAGATTATCTCAAGTTAGCAACCATTTCATTCAATTTTCTAACTTCTTCCTTAACTTTAGCCAATTAAGTCATGGCATTTTGTAACTATTCATTGGCTTTATCTCTTGAAAGTTGTAATGGTCTAACTTCCTTATAAATTCTATTGAATGTAACGATGTTAACTGACCAAGCGCATAATTTAGAAGCTGCGAAACTTTGACCCACCATTTCTTTTTCAGTATATTTTTTAGTAGGATCATCAATAATTTTGTTAACAACATCCAAAATACTTTGATCGATATCAGTTCCATCAAATTTGAGCACTCTTTCCAAAAACTTTTCAGGCTGATTCATTAAACCTTGAGCTTTTTTCCAAACCTTATCATCAGGATCTTTTTCTGATAGTTTTTCTTTCAATAAAGCTAACACAACTCTGCAAGTAACGACGACACCTGGTGGAGGACTTGTGAAGGCTTTCATTTCACCGATATGATTTTTCTTAAGACATTTGACTGCTCCTTCGGCTTCTCTCAAAGCTGGCTAAGCCTTTTCAAGAGCAACTCTACATTCCTCAGCAAGCTTTTCAGCAGCATCCTTCTGAGCGTTTGTTTTACTTTCTTATTCATTGGCCTTAGCTTGTTCTTATTCAGCGATTGATGATTCATGTTGCACTTTTTCAATCAAAACATCAGTTTCTTATCTTTGCTTCTTGACTTCAATCATTTTAACTTCCAATTATTGTTGAAGTCCCATGACTTTATTTTTAGTCTCATCAAGAATTTGGAGACCCAATGTGTATCTTTTGATTTGTCTCTCGACTTGACCTTTTTTGTCTTCAAGTAAAGTTTTATAGAATGAAATCAATTACAAGAATGATTTTGGTGTTGTGTAATTGTTTCTTCTTTCAAATTTTCTGAATTTATCATTGGCAGCATCGATAGATAAGTGAGTTTCAGCCATATTAATAGCAATTTTTTATCTGATTTCGTTAGTATCAAGATCAGCTTCTTGCAAGAATTTCGAGGCGACATCGATCAAGGCATCTCTGGGCCAGGGATGGAACCAATCAATTGAGGTTGAGTTAATAATACCTGGGAATTTTCTGGCTCTGACTCTCATTGTGTCACCAACTGGTGAGAAACAAAGAATAACTTTTAATTGTTTTTTAAATCTATCGAAGAAATAGGTCAACAAAGATTCGATGTTGTCAGGAACACCATTACCTTTGGCTTCACCTCTAATATTTCCAACAAGAGCATCGAAATCTTCTTTTGAGAATAAGTCAGAAATCCAACCAGCATTAAGCATATCGTTGATTGGAATTAAGAAGGATTAAAGTTTAATCTGACTGTCTGTGACCATGTAAACTCTTGTTGATGAATTGGGTTTGGCAATTTTTCTGTACATTTCAGCAAGGAAATTTCTAAGATCATTGATGCCGAATGATTGTGTAACGACCATCTGTTAAAGTTCGAATCCCATAATGAAAGTGGCTAATCTTGCTAATGATTGTTTACCACTACCTCCGACACCGACCAACAAAGCATTTCCACTTGGAAGTTGGATAATTCTTGCGATTCTGCAAACGTGTTCGATAGCTTGATCGAATAAAACCAAGTTCATTTGAGCTTTCATATCATTGTATTCGTCAAGTTTTTCTTTCATAACTCTTCTAAGTTCGGTCATTTAGTCACTTGATTGATAAAATTCAGTCATAAATGAGTTGAAAATAATTGGTTCAGCGAATGGAGTGTCTTTTTCGTTGAAATCTCCAATAGTTTTTGAAATGGAATCCTTCAAGATAGTTCTGAATAATGTGGTATCTTCATTGTTGATAAATCTGTCTTCAAAAACTCTTCTGACTTCATGCATCCAAAGTCTTAAAACTTGTCCTGAAGTTTTGAAAACTTGTGGTGAAGATCTCATCAAACCTTCAGTAATTTTTCCTAGCTCTCTAAAGTTAAATTGATAATGGAATTTTCTGGCTGATGGTGAGAATTGAGGATTCTTAATTGTTCTTGTGAAGAAAAGAACTGTTGCATCGAGAACTTTAGAAGCAAATCCTTTAAGTTTTTCATCAAAACCTGGAGTTGAGAAGTGTGAAATCAAAATTTAACCAAAGATTCTTTTAATGATATCATCAGTTGGAGTGTACATGGTAAATGATGAGAAATTTCTTTGAAGTCTAAGATCGACAGTGAAAGAACCACTCTTATGATTCATACATGAGAAGAAAAGAAGATCTTGAATGAATTTTCTTTCTTAAAGTTGTTCTCTGTTGAAGATTGATCCATAGTCAATGATTTGTCTTAAAAGTTGGATTGGAGTTTGAGTTCCATAAGTTTCAACATAAGGCATGTTAAGATCATCAATGAAAGCAATGAGAGTCTTGTTCATAGCGGAACCATAAGTTCTACCTGATTTCTTATCAAGCATAGATTCAATATCTCTTTGGAGAGATGCGGCATCAGTAAATGAAGAGAAGTTGATAGTCTTATAAGCGACTTGATCAGTTCTGGTAGAAGCAAGATAATCTTTAATGACTTGGGTTTTTCCTGTACCAGCACCACCGACAAACAAAACTGGATGCTTTCTTTTAAGATGGATATCTAACAAATATCTAAGTCTTGTTGTGTGAATTGTTGGAACGAAAATTTTGTTATAAATTGGTTCATCTGTGTGTTAATAGGCTGGGATTTTATTTGTCCATGATGCCCATTTGTTTTATTCAACACTCCAATAATAGTCGTAAACTAAACCTCCTTCTGGGAGTTTGATTTTTGTTAAGCTTCTGAAAACACCTGAGAATTTATTGAGGATTTCGTTATCATCTTGACCGCCACCGACGCTACCTCCATAAGCCCACATAGTGGCAAAGAGGAAGAATGCCTCATAAATTATTTTTTGTTACTATTCTTTTTCTTTTGATCCATAAAGGGAAATAACTTGTTTATCGAATTCAATCAATAAACCATCTAAAATTGTACAAATTGAATGAATGAATCCCATAGTTGATGGAGGAGCTAAATAAGTAATTTTAGTTTGATCTTGCATGTCTGATGGAGTTTCAATATAGGATTGGAAACATCTGAAGAAGACTGCCTTTGCGACTTCATTAATAGGAGGGAAATTCATTGATAATGATTCTTCTTTGTTCTTCATGTGTGGCTGAGATCTGTCTAACCAACTGTTTACGAATGGTCCCCATCCGATATCTGACTCATTAATAAACAAGACACCACCTCTAGAGACGGTAGCTGGACTGGCGTTCTTCAAGTTTGATACTTCGAACAAAAGTCTCATTGTTGGAGTAAGTGGAATTCTATCATTTGAAACCAGTGTCAAGACTTTGTTATCATCCATGACGGTGTTAAGAGATTCAATCCATAATGTATCAACATCACCATCCAAAACTGTCCATTTATGAACGTGGGTCTTTTTATACTTTTATTCACATTTATTTTGGTTTTTAAGAATAACAGATAAGACACCGTTTCTCCATTATTTGGATTTTGTATAATGACCAAATAATTAATCGACATTGACGGCCTTTGGATTCAAGGTATCGACTTAACCATCTTGACCAAATCTTTTTAAAGATTGGAGTAATGTTTTCCACACGGTAGTTTTACCACAACCTGGCGGACCAATAATAAAGCAACAATGTCTAACTTCCAAAATATCTTGTAGATCGATACATTTCTTTACGAAACTTTCTTCAGCAATAAGACCCATATCAGCTTTAGTGGTCTTTTCGCAAATTTTAGTCAAATCAGATGGTTTTTTGTCTTAAGGCTTAGCATTAGGGAACAAATCTTGAATAAGTCTCAAGAAAATTGGCTTATCATCAGTAACGATTTTTGGAATGTTAAAATCTCTCAAAGCTCTCATCAATAAAGGATCTTCATGCATTTTTTCATTGTCTGGATCTCTTTTAAGTTTACCTGCTTGTCTCAAGACAGATTTAACAGCTCTAAGACCCCAATCATAATGTCTTTGTTTTGAAAGAAGTTCTCTGGACAACATATATAAAGAGACGAACTTTTTAGACAATTCTTTAGCTAAGACGAAACCTTCGGACATAAGCATGTTTTCACAAATCAAAACTAAATCTGGGACAACCATGGCACATGATCTAAAAAGAGCTTTCAAGTTGTCTGGCAATTAAGCTCTACCAGCATAACCTGGATTCATGGTAATAAAGAAACCAGCAGTGTCTTCAAGACTAAGTTCTCCTTATTCGAGGAAAATGAACTTTCTCTTCTTTTCTTTTTGAGCATCAAGACAAGTTTTAACTTGGGTTGAAATGACAGACAAGACTTCGACAGAGATTCTATTAAATTCATCGAAGCATCCCCAAGCACCAGATTGACACAATCCCATGAAAATTTGGGCCATAGAATCTTTGTTCATTTGATCAGAACAATTGAAGACCATTACAGGAAGTCCAACAGCTCTTCCAAGATCTTTTGTAGTTTCAGTTTTTCCAGTACCAGCTGGACCAGCTGGAGCACCACCCATGACTAAGTTTAAGGCTTGAGTGAGAGTAATGTAACATCTATCAGTCAATGGAGTAATGACTAATCTGAGAGTATTTCCAACATATTCATATGAGTAAAATCTGAACCAATCAACGATTCTAATAATACATTTTGACTTCTTTTGATCAGTTTACCAGGGGAATCTACAAAATTGTCTTGAGCTGACTTCATTGTTTTTATCAGGTCCCCATTCGAATTTAAGTTGTGATTGCCATTGGAAAGATTCTGCTTCGTTTACTTTTTGATTAACGAATCCTTGCACAACATCTCTGGAGTGGACATCAATTGTAATAATATTAATGACTTTCATACGTTCGAGCATGTCCAATGGACGTGTAACTTTGTTAATAAGTTTAGTAATTCTAGTTTTAATGACTTCAACACATTCTTTCATTGCACCTTAAGCTCCAGAAGATAATTATTCAAAGGCACGATTGACATCTTCAGTCCAAACAATTTGAGTGGTCAACAAGGCGATTTGTGAACAATAATCTTTGATCCAATCTTCTCTTGGCTTATCAGTTCCATTATCCCAAGTATCAGATGTGCTTTTAGCATCGGCTAAAATATCATACAATGTTGATCTCATTTTCATTTCAAGTTGTTTCAACCATAATTAGACTTGACCTTCAGCAACGAAATTAACAGGGAAATTGATTTCTTCATCGTCTTTTGAATACATTCCGTTGGCTTGTCTGCTAAACTCATTTGGATTGGCAGATGGAATAAATCTCAAAGTTTTCAAACCATCGAAGCAATCACCGATAAATTCACAAACTTTTGGTGGATTCTGACCATTTGACAAAATAGTGAGCAATGACTGATTTGAAAGGAAATAAAATCTTGGGAAGATTTTCTTTTTTTGTTCGAGATAATCATTCAAAGCTTTTTCACATCTTTTGATCTTTTGTGACATTTCGATCAAAGCGTTCTTTCTTCCTTCAGTACAGGCCTCAATAATTAATGGACTCTCATGAGCAGCGATCATAATTTCAGTGAATTCACTGTGAACAGTTTCGAAAATTTTAGTTTCTTCTGGAAGTTGTTGTCTAATATCATCACTACCAACAAAGATGTTGACCAAAATTCTCCAATTTTTCTGGACTTTAAGCCATTCATTTACAACAACATCAACTCTACCAAGTTTTTATCTCCAATTTTCAACAATATCAATGAAAAACTCAACGTATTTTCCTTGAGCTTTCATTCCCATTAAATCAAGAGAATTAGCATCTAAAATTTACATCATATCATCAAGAGGACCAAAAATATAATTTTATTTGTATTGGTCGAAGATGAAAATTTGTTTAGCCCAATTTTGTTCGATAATCTTGAGTTTCTTGTCGATTTTAGATTCCTTTTGGGCAATATCAACTATTTCTTCAACTTCAGCCTTAAGTTTGTAAAGCTTTAGTTTTAAAATGTCATCAAATGAGAAATTAGAGGCTTTGTGATCAAAGTCAGTTCTTGTTTTATCTTTAAGTTGTTTCCAATGACGATCTTACATATAGTCACCTCTTAAACTTTCAACCAAGTTGAGGACAACAGTCATATTTGAGACTTTTTCACCTAAAGTTTGCCAACCTTTAATGAATCTTACTTCCTTAGGAACGCCTTTTATTTCGTTAGAAAATATCTTATTTTGTTCAATTAAGTAATCAGCTTTAATTTGTCTCCAAAGTTTTCCTTTCCAATCATTGTATTGAAGGTTAACTAAAGCAATTAAATCCCATAATATTTTCAAGTTCTTCAAGTCAGCCAAACATTCTTTCAATGGCTTATAGTTTCTTCTTTCTAATTCAAACAAGTCTTATAGCTCTGCATTTTCCTTAGCTTCTTTTTCAAAAGCTTGCAACTTTACATAATATTGATCAAGTTTATGATAAGTGTCCATGATTTCTTTTACTGACATGTTATCATCATAAGTATATGGTAAGTTGGCTTTGAATTAGTTTCTGAAATCTTGAACTTTAAGTCCAAAAGCATCGAGTTTCTTTTTAACTTCAATAGCTTCATCGCCGATGATGTTTATGATATCTTTCTTAATTTCGTTAACTTTCTTCTCAGTTTCATTAAATCCACTTTCTGCTGCTTAGATTGATTGAATGGGTTCTTCTTCACCTTTTTAAGTGATTTGGATTCCATGTTTTTTCAATTTCAAGACCATATTTCTCATTCTGTCAATAACCGATGAAATTTGAGTTTTAACTGTTTTCATTTCACTAATATGTTTCATGACTTTCATCAAAAGATTTCTATTCTTTTATTTTTGTCTTTCTGAAGGATTTTCTGTCTCTTCGAAAACAGTCTTAGGATTAACTTTCAAACCATCATTAGTTTTTTTGTTGAAATCTTTAAGATTTTTTAAAGTATTCTTGAATTCATGAGTCAAGAAATCAGTATAAACTTTAACCCAACTGTTGATTTTAACTTATAAAGCTTTAATAAAGTTTCTTAAATCTATTTTGATCCAAGCCTTTTAAACTGGAGTTTGAATTTTAGCGACTTATGTTTGAATGACTTTAAGGTTTGTAATCTTTTAATCGAAAAGATCAAGGTTTGGAATTTGTTATCTGCATCCTTTTAAGAGAATATTTTCTTTCTTAACTTCTTATTACCCTTCAATAACTTCAACTTTGGGAAGATTTTGTTCCAAAAATTGAGAAAATCCTTCTTATGGACTGTTCTCCCACAAATATGAATATTTTTTCAGGTCAGTTTTAATACTTTCTGTATTTTTCACAATAAGGTTCAAGTTATTTGAGATTTTTGACATAGCAAATTTGACATTGAAGTTTGCCTTACATTAAACCAAATAATCTCCAGTTGAGGCTCCACTGCTGGCTCCTTGAGTGGTAGCGTCAAGTCTTGGGAAGTTGTGAGCGATTGAGAAGATTTCGTTAATCCATCCTTTCAAGATATCACAAACACTTCTGACACTTCCTTAAGATTTTTCAACTTCAGGATCATAAACAACACCTTTCTTTCCTTAAAGTTAAAGTTTGATTTCAAAAAGTTGAGCTTGATTTTCTTTTTCAGAGTTGATTTGATCATTAAGATGGTCAAGTGCAAAAATTATACCATCACAAATACCGTCAGTAACAATGGTATTAATATATTCAGTGTATTTCTTCCATTCTGGTTGTTTTTTATCAAACTTAACAGCATCGTTGATTTCTTTCAAGAGTTTGTGAACAATAACACCGCAATCCTTAACGTTGATAAGCTTGTTGGCAATAACAGCCTTTAGAATGTTATCATATTCTTCTGGAGAAATGGGTTTGTTCTTCCTTTCGATCATGGGCTTCTTAAGTTTGGCTAATTCAGCATAAACTAACTCAAGCGACTTTTTCATCTTATCAACGATTTCAAACAGACTGTCAACTACATCCTTTGCTTTGTTGATGAATGAGTCGATTTAAGGAGATTACCATCTGTATTTTGTGATTCCTGGCTCGATTTATTCATCCATTTTTACGATTCTCTTCTTGACCAATGGTTCTTCAACGTCATTCAAACAAGTGATAATTTTATTATAGTTTTGAATGATTAACTATAAGGATACTACTTGTCGACGATAGGTGTCAGCTTTTTAGAACAATTTTTCAGCTGTTTCTGGAACATTAATGTTCAATTGTTTCAAATATTTGACTTCTCTTAAAAGTCTGACCAATATGGGGTCAAAGTTAACTTTTAGCAATCCGTTTTCCTTATTTTAGGGACTTTCATCTTTACAAATTAAAGTCTTTTTTAATTTATCATGGGTACTTTAATCAACTTATTTTTCCCAGAAAACGAATTTTGATTCTTCATAATCCTTAATCATTTTAACAATATTGTTAAAGAGTTTTTCAATGTCCTTGTATTATTCTCTTTCAATGATTCCTTTTCCCAATGATTCGATTTTTCTGAATGGTTCAGAGACTCTATCTCTAAGAGTTCTACACCAGGTCAAGGTTCCTGCAACTGGTGGATAATTGTTGTAAATTGGAGATCTTTCATCATTTTGGTCAATGAGTTGCTTTCCTTACAAAAAGATTTTTTGGACGGTTTTGAGATCTTGTTTATACATATCCAAGATGACAGCATGCTTCTTTTAAAGTTCATCTTGTATGATTGGTCTGTTCAAAATTCCTTCAAAGCAGTCAAGTAATTTGAATTTACCCATGATTGTGTCATTGTCATCAAATCCCTGGGTAACAACTGAAGCGAGTCTTCTTTCAAGCTCTTTGATTTTTTGTCTGAAAACAATAAAATCATCGTCAAATTATTTTCTGTTGATATCCATCGTATCATAAGGAAGTTGTCTGAAGTTTTCAACAGCTTTTTTGAATTCTTCTGAAATCTGCTTCAAGGTTTAAGTTAATGTTTTTCCCTTTGTACCACCAAGTTCAATTCTTTATAACTTGTTAAATTGCATAATTGTAGTAGTAAGGTGGAGGATATCATGACATCTTTCAGAATAAGCGTCGAGTCTTGAAAACAAAGCATTCAAAGTCAATTTCCATTTTCCTTCAGACTTGTTTTTGTATTCAAAATAAAATTCTTTAAATTTGGAGCATACATCGATTGTTGTTTCTAATTTTCTGCAAACATCTGTAATGTCTTAGGCACCTGCACTAAGAGCTGCAGCGACAGCTTCACCATTAATATATTCCTTGGCTCTGGCAATGATTTAATTACATGTCATTTTGATCAAAACGACAAGTCTTGGTGGGGTGTTGTAAAACTTTGAAAGTTGATAAATTTTAAGGAAAGTATGCATAATTGGAGGGAAAACTTCAGGTAAGGTGACGAAATCAGCGCTGTCATCACCGAGTCTATCAAAAAGTTCTTTCAATGTCGACAAAAATCTGCTGTTGTCGTTGGCTTAGACTCTAGCTTAGGCTACTTATCTCTGGAGCTTGGTGAAAGGATTAGTATAAGTGGATTTGCTTCTTTCCAAAAATCTTAAGATCCCTTTGACTTCAACTGATTGAAGTTGATCATAAATTGAATTTAAATTGTTCGCCTTGTTTTACCAAAATTAAAGTTATACTTTTGGGCCAGGATTTTTTCCACCTTTCAAAGCTTGTTCAGGCTCTAATTTCAAGACACTCTTGATTTGTTTTGTCCATGTAATGATGCACCCTTAAAATATGTGAGCTTTATCTTTTTCGGGACCTTATGAATTTAAGATCTTTTTATTTGGTAATGGCAACAAAGTTCTGCCTTTACTGAGCCCAATCATAACGTAGTTTTGTGCAACAAAGTTATTGAATCTTTCCATGAGATCTTTAGTGACTAAGTCAGTCCATCCAGCTTGATTATCAGGATTCTGCATAACTGGACCCAAGATTTAGTTGTTGACACCATACATATGCTAAAGAATATTCTTTGTCACTTAGACAAAAATAATGTCATTTCTGAGACTCTCTTCAGATAACTCTTCTTTACCGATTCTGAGGATAATAAAACTTTTCTTCTTATATTTGTCTAGAGGAGGTGCTTCAGAGTTAAGAGAGACTGTATCTGTGCCTGTTGAGAAGGCGTAGATAGCTTCAATAAAGTTTTCTGGTTTTAAAAAGCCTTCAAGAGTTTACTTTGACGAAGATTCGTGAATTGTCTTCTTCATCTTGTCGAGGCCTTGAGGAGTTTTGATACCAAATGCATTGGCAAGTCTCTGAAGGAAAGGACCTTCAGCGCGCCAACCATGCTCATGCTTTTCTTAAGCCATG
>JGI24215J29973_1000464_pt1 | contig 14050 bp, 8 predicted proteins | sample EnhBioin_Aerobic_3_FD_29973 | JGI IMG/M metagenome (IMG submission 29973) | reverse complement strand
CACCGTCGCGCAGAGATCGGCGATCTCCGCGGCGCTGAACACGCGACCACAGTGCACCCATTCTCCGGCACTCGTTGCAACCACCGTGACTCCTCCGGCCAAGACGTGGATCCATGACGCTCCGCCTATCCTGCCAGAAGTCCTCGCGGCTGTCTAGTCCCCTTGTGCGAAACCTTTTTTTTCCTACCCACCGCCACGCCCCGAAAACACAGGGTCGCAGGACTCATGCTTCAGGGCTGGTCTTGCTGCGCTTGCCTCGGGGTTTCGGCCGGCGCACCTTCTTTGTCCCGGTTCGCCCGCCTTCCAGTGCAGAAGGCCTGATCACCGGTTTCGGCTTCTGACCCTTGAGTCGCGCAACCTCATCGCGCAGCGCCTGAAGCTCTTCCTGCTGCCGATGACAGAGTTCCAGCAGCCGCAACACCGCCGGCGTCCTCTCGTCGACAGGGATATCAGGGATGCCGGGAAGCTTTTGAGGAGTCTCCGTGCTCATGCCTGCGGATTGAACCACGCTTCGCGCGCTGTGTCCAGCACCAACTGCAAGCAAGCATCCCAGAGTCAGTCAGAGGTCGTGCCCGGGCTTATTGAGAAGTTACCCGGATGTTGGGTTACGCCCTGGCGGGCTAACCCAACCTACGGGTTACGGGCTACGGACCTACTCCGGCTTGCGCTTGGCGCGCGGGTGGGCCTGATCGTAGACCGCCGCCAGGTGCTGGAAGTCGAGATGGGTGTAGACCTGCGTCGAAGCGATGCTGGCGTGGCCGAGCATCTCCTGGACGGCGCGCAGGTCGCCCGAGGATTGCAGGACGTGCGAGGCAAACGAATGGCGCAGCATGTGCGGATGCACGCGCGCCGGCAAGCCCTGCGCGCGGCCCCGGCGCAGCAGGCGCAACTGGATCATGCGCACACCCAGGCGTCGGCCGCGCTGACCGACGAAGAGGGCGGTTTCGTCGGCTGCCGCGAGACAGGCGCGCTGCCCGGCCCAGAGCGCCACCGCCTCCCTGGCCTGGCTGCCGACTGGGACGATGCGCAGCTTGTTGCGCTTGCCGAGGACGCGCACTTCGCCGGCGAGCAGGTCTTCGAGGCAGCCGATGTCGAGGGCGGCGAGTTCGGCGAGGCGCAGACCGGACGAGTAGAAGAGTTCGAACATGGCCTGATCGCGGATTTCCAGCAGGTTTTCGCTCTGCGCTGCCAACAGGCGGTTCGCTTCGTCGGGCGACAGGGCTTTCGGCAGCGCCTTCGGGCTCTTCGGCGGCCGCACGCTGTCGACCGGATTCAGCGTCGTCATGCCGCGCTGGACGAGCCAGCGATAGAAGCCGCGCCACGCGGACAGCGTGCGGCCAAGCGAGCGGCCGCCGAGCCCACGCGTGTGCAGGATGGCGACGAAACGGCGGATGTGGTGCGTCTCGATGGCAGCGAAGCCGGAATCGGATGGCAATTCGCCGATCAGCGCGCAGAGTGTCTCGAGATCGTGCCGATAGTTGCTGACGGTGTGCGGCGACAGCCGGCGTTGCCCAGCCAGTTCGTCGAGGTAGGCATTGACGCTGGCGGCGCGCGCGCTGGCGCTCATTGCTCCGCTTTCAGCGCAGGACGCGCGCCAACGCGGCGGAGGCCATTTCGCCGAGACGTTCGAGGTATATCGTTCCCATCTGGGTGTAGAAGCGCTCGAGATCCTCGCTGCCGAGAGCGATCATGCCGATCGTGCCACCGCCGTCGCGCATGGCGATCAGCGCCTGCGAGCGGACATGCAGCGATGCCTCACCGAACCACGACGAGGTCTCGAAGCCGCTGGTCGACCCGCAGTAAGGCTGTGTCAGGGTTTCCGCGAAGGCCTGCAGTTCCTGGCTGACTTCGGCAAACTCGGGCAGGTCGTCGTTGCCTTCGGGGTGACGCCACAGGCGAACGGCAACGTGGGGAACGTCGAAATCGTCGCGTAGATGCAGGTTCAGGGTGTGCAGCACGGCCTGGAAACTCCGCGCGGCGATCATGCCGACGGCCAGTCGATGCATCTTCTGGCTGATTTCGTCGTTTTCCTCGCCGAACTGCAGCAACTCGCCCATCTTGCCTTCAAGCTGCCGGTTCTTGTCGCGCAAGGCCAGCATCTGCCGTTCGGTGATCGAGATGGTGCGGCCGCTGTGCGGATGCGGAACGACCATGTTGGCGACCAGGTCCGCGTGCAGCTCGAAAAACTGCGGGTTGTTCTGCAGGTAATGCGCTACTTCTTCCGCTTTCATAATTCGATTTCTCCCTTGAAGACGGTGACGGCGGGGCCGGTCATCAGGACGGGGGTGGCATGGCCGTTCCAGGCAATGGTCAGCTCCCCGCCGCGCGTGGCAACCCGCACTGGTGAATCGAGCAGGCCGCGGGCGATGCCGGCGACGGCGGCAGCGCAGGCGCCGGTGCCGCAGGCCAGCGTTTCGCCGGCGCCACGTTCGAAAACGCGCAGGCGAATGGTGTGCCGGTCGAGGACCTGCATGAAACCCGCGTTAACGCGCTGCGGGAAACGCGGGTGCGCCTCAATCAACGGGCCCTGGCGCTCGACCGGTGCGAGATCGACGTCGGCCACCACCTGAACGGCGTGCGGATTGCCCATACCGACGGCGGTGATCGCGAGGTCCTCGTCGGCGACGTGCAGGGTTTGCACTAGATCTTCGGTCGCCGCCACGAAGGGGATCTGCGCGCTGGCGAACACCGGCACGCCCATGTCGACTGTGACCGTACCGTCATCCTCGAGCCGCGGCCCGATGACGCCGCCCATTGTCTCGACGCGGATCTCGCGTTTGGCGGTCAGGCCCTGCTCGTGAACAAAGCGAACGAAGCAGCGCGCGCCGTTGCCACACTGTTCGACCTCGCCGCCATCGGCGTTGAAAATCCGATAGCGGAAATCGATGCCGGGCTGGCTGGCGGGTTCGACGAGCAGGATCTGGTCGCAGCCAATGCCGAAATGGCGGTCGGCCAAGTGGCGCAACTGCGGCGCCGTCAGCACGACGGACTGGCGAACGCCATCGAGGACGACGAAGTCGTTACCCAGCCCATGCATCTTGACGAATGGCATCTTCATTTTGTGTTGCCGCCTGGCGACGGTGCAAGCAGTGACTTTGCCATTATAAAGTCGTCCATGACGAATCCCCCGCCGATGTCGACGCAGACGGCCTCGCGGACGGCGAAGCCGTTCCGGCGATAGGTGGCGATGGCGCCTTCGTTACGCTTGTTGACGGCCAGAATCAGCGTCGTACAGCCGGCAGTGAGCGCGCGGCCGCTGACATGCTCGAGCAAGCGGGAACCCAGCCCCATCCGCTGCCTCTGCGGGTCGACATAGAGCTTGTCGAGCTTCATTTCGCCAGCTTCGGTAAGCAGACAGGAGGCGAAGCCAGCCAGCTTCCCGTCGACCCTGATCTGGTCCCACCAGAGTTGCGTTAGCGCCAGTTCCTGCAGCAGGCGCGGCGGGTTGTAACGCTGCTCGAGCATGAAATCGATCTGCGCCTGGCTGATGATTCCCGGGTAGGTCTGCTGCCAGACCTGGCGTGCGAGCGCGATGACAGGCTCGATATCGGTGGCCGTTACGGCCGAAATGGAAACGTCCATGCGCGCTCCGGATCCCCCGTCACGACCCGGTCAGGAGGGGCCGGCGCTCGACGGCGTCCCGGCGACGGGGTCGGCGTGGGCGATGGTTGTGAATCGTAGCGGGTCGTGGCCGCCGGCGCCGTCAGGCTGTCTGGCTACCTGACGACGTGGCCCTACTCGACGGTTACCGACTTGGCGAGGTTGCGAGGCTTGTCAACGTCGGTCCCGCGCACCAGGGCGACATGATAGGCCAGCAGTTGCAGGGGCACGACATGCAGCAAGGCGGACAGCGCGCCGTAGTGCTCCGGCAGATGCAGCACGTGAATGCCGTCCGATTCCTTCATCTCGCTGTCGGCGTCGGCAAAGACGTACAGTTCGCCGCCGCGCGCGCGCACTTCCTGCAGATTGGACTTGAGCTTCTCGATCAGTGCGTCGTTGGGCGCGACGGCGATCACCGGCATCTCCCGGTCGACGAGGGCCAGGGGTCCGTGCTTCAGCTCGCCGGCCGGATAGGCTTCGGCGTGGATGTAGGAGATCTCCTTGAGCTTCAGCGCGCCTTCCATGGCGATCGGGTAATGACGGCCGCGCCCGAGGAAGAGTGCGTGCTGCTTCATCGAGAACTGTCCGGCCCATTCGCGGATCTCGGGTTCGAGTTCGAGGATCTTGGCCACGGCCAGCGGCAGGTGACGCACGGCATGCAGTTCGGCCGCCTCGGCTTCCTCGTCGACACGGCCGCGCACCTTGGCGAGCACCAGGGTCAGCAGATACAGCGCGGCGAGTTGCGTGGTGAAGGCCTTGGTCGACGCGACGCCGATCTCCGGCCCGGCGCGGGTAATGAAGCGCAGCGTGTTCTCGCGCACCAGCGACGACTCGGGAACGTTGCAGATACACAGCGTCCGCGTCATGCCGAGAGACTTGGCATGCTGCAGTGCGGCGAGCGTGTCGGCTGTTTCGCCAGACTGGGAAATCGTCACTACCAGTGTCTGCGGGTCGGGCACCGAATCACGATAGCGATATTCGCTGGCCACCTCGACCGAGCACGGGATTCCGGCGAGCGATTCGAGCCAGTAGCGGGCGACCAGGCCCGCGTGGTAACTGGTTCCGCAGGCGATGATCAGGACTTGCCGAACCTCCCTGAGCGTCGCCTCGCTTTCGGCGCCGAACACGCCGGGCTGGATGCTGCGGGCAGCGCCAAGCATCTCGAGCGTGTTGGCCAGGGCCACCGGCTGCTCGAAGATCTCTTTCTGCATGTAGTGGCGGTAGTGGCCCAATTCGACAGCGTCGGCCGTCAACTGCGACTCGGTCTCGGCACGCTCGACCGGCATTCCGTCAACCCGGGTAATGCGATAGCCGTCGCGCTTCAGCTCGGCACAATCGCCGTTCTCGAGATAGACCATTCGCCGCGTCACCTGCAGCAAGGCGGACGCGTCGGAGGCGGCGTAGCACCCGTCTTCGGTCACCCCGAGCAGCAGGGGCGCGCCTTCACGCGCCACGACCACGCGCGTCGGATCGGCTTCGCGAAGCACGGCAATGGCATAGGCGCCCTGCAGTTGGGCGACCGCCTGACGCACGGCGGTCAGGAAGTCGGGCGTGGACTTGAGTTCATGGGCGATCAGGTGGGCGACGACCTCGGTGTCGGTATCCGAAGTGAAGTGGTAACCCAGCGCCTGGAGGCGCCCGCGCAGCGACTCGTGATTCTCGATGATGCCGTTGTGCACCACCGCCAGTCCCTGGGAGATGTGCGGGTGGGCATTGCGCTCGCAGGGCACGCCATGCGTCGCCCAGCGTGTATGCGCGATGCCGCTGTTGCCCGCCGCCTGCGGTGATTCGTCGACCTGCGCCGTCAGCTCGGCAACGCGACCAACGGAACGTAGGCGCTGCAGGCCCGCGCCATTGATGAGCGCGAGACCGGCGGAATCATAGCCGCGGTATTCGAGCTTGCGCAGGCCTTCGAGGAGAACGGGAACGATATTGCGGTCGGCGACCGCGGCAACGATGCCACACATGGTCAGATCACTTCTTCTGTGGCCGTTTCCGGCCGGGGATGGGGTTTATGTTATTTCTTGACTTTTTGCGGCCGCTTCCAGCCGGCGATCGACACTTGCCTGGCCCGCGAGAGGGTCAGCGTGTCAGGTGGCGCGTCCCGGGTCAGCGTCGTACCGGCGCCGAGCGTGGCACCGCGCCCTACGGTGACGGGCGCCACCAGTTGCGTATCTGAACCGATGAAGGCGTCGTCCTCGATGACGGTCTGAAACTTGTTGGCCCCGTCGTAGTTGCAGGTGATGGTTCCGGCGCCGATGTTCACACGACTGCCGACGATCGCGTCGCCGATATAGGCAAGGTGATTGGCTTTCGACTGCGCGGCAAACTTGCTGTTCTTGAGTTCGACGAAATTGCCGACGTGCACGCCGGCGGACAGTTCCGTCCCGGGCCGCAGCCGGGCGAAGGGTCCGATCACGCCGTCCGGTCCGACGACCGCATCTTCAATGTGGGAGAAGGCGGCAAGACGCGATCCGGCACCGATACGGGCGTTCTTGAGAACGCAGGCCGGACCGACTTCGACGGCCTCGTCGAGAACGACCTTGCCCTCGAAGACACAATTCACATCGATGAACACGTCGCGACCGCAGACGAGTTCGCCACGCACGTCGATGCGCGCCGGGTCGGCCAGGCGTACTCCCTGTTCCAGCAGATGATCGGCGATCCGCCGCTGCGCAACGCGTTCGAGTTGCGCCAGATGCATCTTGCTATTGACGCCAAGGACTTCCCATTCAGAGTGTGCCTGCGCGGTCCGGATCGGCACGCCGGCCGCGACCGCCATGCCGACGATGTCGGTGAGGTAGTACTCCTGCTGGGCGTTGTCGTTCGACAGGCTAGCCAGCCACTCGGCCAGACGAACGGTCGGCAGCGCGATGATGCCGGTGTTGACCTCGTGAATCGCCTTCTCGGCGGGGGTCGCATCCTTCTCTTCGACAATGCGCAGCACCTCGCCGGCCGCGCTGCGCACGATACGGCCGTAGCCGCCCGGGTCGGCGAGGTCGACGGTGAGAATGGCCAGGGCATCTCGCGCCGCATGCAGCAGGCGCTTGAGTGTATCCGCCTGAATCAGCGGTACGTCGCCGTAGAGCACCAAGGTCAGCCCCTCGGTCGCGAGATGTGGCAGCGCCTGCCGGGCGGCATGGCCGGTCCCCAGTTGCGGTTCCTGCAGCGCCCAGACCAGGTCCGGCGCATCGATGGTGGCGCGCATGACGTCCCCACCGTGTCCATAGACGAGACAGATCGTCTGCGGAGCGAGGCTACGTGCGGTATCAATGACGTGCGCGACTAGCGCCTTGCCGGCCAGCGGATGCAGCACCTTCGGCAGGTTCGAATGCATTCGCTTGCCTTGCCCGGCAGCGAGAATCACGATATTCATGGCTAAGACTCAGTCAGACGGTAAGCTTGGTCCCTGCTGGCGGAAGGAGGCGCCCGCGACATACGCCGGCACCGGCGCTATCCGAGGCTGGTTTGACTCCGCCTTGCCGCGCCACCGGCCACCTTCACTAAGCCGTATTATTGCAGGTTCGGCCGCGGAAACTCACAAGAATGTCACGCTTGACAGAGCGTCCTGCCGACACTGGCTGCCCTCCTGGGAAATGCCGGCCGACGTGACACTTGGCGAGGCTGTCGCCTCTACGCCGCAAGCAAGCCCAGGGCCGGGGCGACCCGCAAGCACCCGCACCAACATCGTGGCAAAAGCCCATCGGGGCAGGCCGGACCCCAGCCCCGGTCGGCCAGGGTAGCGTCATGAAACGCGCCGAGGCGCGTTTCATGAACGTTCAGCGCGGCAGATCGGAACTCCCCATCAGGAACACGTCCACCTCGCGGGCGCATTGACGGCCTTCGCGAATCGCCCAGACGACGAGCGACTGGCCACGCCGCATGTCGCCGGCGGTAAAAACTTTGGGCACACTGGTGGCGTAGCAACCGGCGCCGTCAGTCGTCGCGCTGACGTTGCCGCGCGCGTCGAGGGCAACCGCCAACTGTTCCAGGAGCCCTTGCTTGACCGGTGAAACGAAGCCCATGGCGAGCAGCACGAGGTCGGCCGCGATCTCGAAGTCGCCACCCGGAACTTCGTTCATCTGACCGTTCGCCCAGTCGAGACGAGCGACCTTCAGCGCTTTCAGCTTGCCGTTCTCGCCAATGAACTCCTTGGTCGAGACGGCAAAATCGCGAGCGCAACCCTCTTCGTGCGACGACGAGGTGCGCAACTTAAGTGGCCAGTAAGGCCAGGTGAGACTCTTGTTCTCCTGCTCCGGCGGCTGCGGCATCAACTCGAACTGGGTTACGGAGATGGCGCCATGCCGGTTGCTGGTGCCGACACAGTCGGAACCGGTATCGCCACCGCCAATGACCACCACCCGCTTGCCCGTCGCCACAGTCTGCCCGGGCAGGCTATCACCGGCATTGACCTTGTTTTGCTGCGGTAGAAAGTCCATCGCGAAGAGGACGCCGTCCAGGTCCCGGCCCGGGATGGTCAAGTCGCGCGGCGCCTCGGCGCCACCAGCCAGAATGAGCGCATCGAATTCGCCCAGCAGGCGCTCGGCGGAAACGCCGTGGCTGCCGTTGCCTCCAACTTCCTGATTGACCCGGAACTCGACGCCTTCGGCTTCCATCTGCTGGATGCGGCGATCGATGTGCGACTTCTCCAGCTTGAAATCCGGAATGCCATAGCGCAACAGGCCACCCACACGATCGCTCTTTTCGAAGACCACGACATCATGCCCGACGCGCGCGAGTTGCTGCGCCGCGGCCAGACCGGCCGGGCCGGAGCCGACGACGGCGACGCGCTTGCCGGTCTTGACCTGCGGCGGCTGCGGCACGATCCAGCCTTGCTCCCAGCCTTTATCGACGATCGCATGCTCGATCGACTTGATGCCGACCGGCTCGGTGTTGATGTTGAGCGTACAGGCGGCTTCGCACGGCGCCGGACAGATCCGGCCGGTAAAATCCGGGAAATTGTTGGTCGAGTGCAGAACCGCCAGAGCCTGCTCCCAATTTCCCCGGTAGACCAGGTCGTTCCAGTCGGGAATGATGTTGTTGACCGGGCAGCCCGTATTACAGAACGGGATACCACAGTCCATGCAGCGTGCGCCCTGGACGCTGGCCTGCTCATCAGTGAGAACCTTGACGAACTCGCGGTAGTGCTTCAGACGCGATCCGGCGGGCTCGGAGGCCTCCGCCAGACGTCGATACTCGATGAATCCGGTTGGCTTGCCCATGCTTACGCTGCCTCCAGTTGCTTTTGCGCCGCCAGTTCCGTAAGCACCCGCCGGTACTCATGCGGCATTATCTTCACGAAGCGCCCGCGATACCTCTCCCAGTCATTCAGCAAGCGCTGGGCCTGTCGGCTGCCAGTAAAGCGGTAGTGCTTGTCGATCAGCCCCTTGAGCAGAACCTCGTCGATTACTCCGAGGTGACGCACATCCACCTTGCCATGGCCCTCCAGGTCATCACCGGCATCGCTGCCCTGACGCGCGGCGAACTCTTCCTCGACCGGCTCCAGCGAGACCTGCGCCATGTTGCAGCGCGACGCGAAGCTGCGCTCTTCATCGAGCACATAGGCGACGCCACCGGACATTCCGGCCGCAAAGTTACGGCCGGTCATGCCGAGGACGACGACCGTCCCGCCCGTCATATACTCGCAGCCATGATCGCCGACGCCTTCGACGACCGCCGTGGCGCCGGAGTTGCGAACGGCAAAGCGTTCGCCCGCGACACCGGCGAAGAAGCTTTCTCCTTCGGTCGCACCATAGAGCACGGTATTGCCGACGATGATGTTGCTCGGCGTGTCGCCACGAAAGCCCGGACTCGGGCGGACAATGATCCGCCCACCTGACAGCCCCTTGCCGACGTAGTCGTTGGCCTCGCCAGTCAGGTCCAGGGTCACGCCACGCGCGAGAAAGGCGCCGAAGCTCTGCCCGGCGGTACCTTTGAGACGAATGTCGATGGTGCCGTCCGGCAAGCCGGCGTGCCCGTAGCGCTCGGCGACCTTGCCCGACAGCATGGCCCCGACCGTGCGGTTGATGTTGCGCACCGGCAGTTCGAGACTGACCTGTTCACCCCTCGCGAGGGCCGGTTCGGCCAGTTCGATCAGCTTGATGTCGAGCGCCTTGCCAAGACCATGGTCCTGATGTTCGCATTGATATTCCGGTGTCCCCGCCCTGTTCTCCGGGCGCTGGAAGATACGGCTGTAGTCGAGTCCCTGGGCTTTCCAATGGGTGATGCCCTTCTGCATGTCGAGCAGATCGCAGCGGCCGATCAGGTCGTTGAAGCTGCGAATCCCCATTTGCGCCATCAATTCGCGAACCTCTTCGGCGACGAAGAAGAAGTAGTTGACGACGTGCTCGGGCTGGCCGGAGAACCGGCGGCGCAACACGGGATCCTGAGTGGCCACACCCACCGGACAGGTATTGAGATGGCACTTGCGCATCATGATGCAGCCCTCGACGACCAGCGGCGCCGTCGCGAAGCCGAACTCGTCGGCGCCGAGCAAGGCACCGATCAGGACGTCGCGCCCGGTCTTGTTCTGCCCATCGACCTGCACCCGTACGCGTCCGCGCAGACCGTTGAGGACCAGCGTCTGCTGCGTCTCGGCAAGACCGAGCTCCCAAGGCGATCCGGCGTGCTTGATCGACGACTGCGGACTGGCACCGGTGCCGCCATCGTGACCGGCGATCACCAGATGGTCGGCCTTGGCCTTGGTCACCCCGGCGGCGACGGTACCGACACCGACCTCCGACACCAGCTTGACGCTGATCGACGCTTGCGGGTTGGCATTTTTCAGGTCGTGGATCAACTGCGCTAGGTCCTCGATCGAGTAGATGTCGTGGTGTGGCGGGGGAGAGATCAGGCCAACGCCCGGCACCGAGTGGCGCAGGAAGCCGATATATTCGGAAACCTTGTGGCCCGGCAGTTGGCCGCCTTCGCCGGGCTTGGCGCCCTGTGCCATCTTGATCTGCAACTGGTCGGCGTTGACCAGGTACTCGGCGGTTACACCGAAACGTCCGGAAGCAACCTGCTTGATCGCCGAGCGCAGGCTGTCGCCTGCCTGCAACTGGTAGTCGCGCTCGATGCGCGACTTGCCGACGACGTCGGAAACCATCTCGCCACCCTGCAGCACCTTGAAGCGTGCCGGATCCTCGCCACCCTCGCCGGTATTCGACTTGCCGCCCAGACGATTCATCGCGATCGCCAGGGTGCTGTGCGCCTCGGTGGAAATCGACCCGAGCGACATGGCACCGGTGGCAAAGCGCTTGACGATCTCCTTGGCGGGCTCGACTTCGGCGAGGGGCACCGCCGGCCCCGCCGCCTTGATCTCGAAGAGTCCGCGCAAGGTCATGTGCCGCGTCGACTGGTCGTTGATCAGCTTCGCATACTCCTTGTACGTCTCGTACTTGCCGGAACGCGTCGAGTGCTGCAGTTTGGCGATGACGTCCGGCGTCCACATGTGCTCTTCGCCGCGCACCCGATAGGCGTATTCACCGCCTGCGTCGAGCATGGTGGCGAGCACCGGGTCATTGCCGAAGGCCTGCTTGTGCAAGCGGATCGCCTCTTCCATGACCTCGAAGACGCCGATGCCTTCGACCTGTGTCGACGTGCCGGTGAAGTACTTGTCGACCATCTTCTTCTGCAGACCGACCGCTTCGAAAATCTGCGCCCCGGTGTAGGACATATAGGTTGAAATGCCCATCTTGGACATCACCTTGAGCAGACCCTTGCCGACACCCTTGATGAAATGCTTGATCGCCTTGTCGGCCTTTTCTGCGTCGCCACCGACCAACTGTCGCAGCGTTTCGAGTGCCAGATAAGGGTGCACCGCTTCCGCTCCGTAACCTGCCAGGGCAGCGAAATGATGGGTCTCACGCGCCGCACCGGTTTCGACAACCAGACCGACGCGCGTGCGCAGCCCTTTGGTGACCAGGTGGTGATGCACGGCAGAGGTCGCCAGCAAGGCGGGGATCGCCACATGGTCGGCATCGATCTTGCGGTCGGAGACGATCAGGATGCTCGAGCCTTTGTGTACGTGGTCCTCGGCCTCGGCACACAGCGATGCCAGACGTGCCTCGACGCCTTCATTGCCCCAGGCCAGTGGGTAGCAGATATCGAGTTCCGCGGAATGGAACTTGTTGCCCGTGTAGGCCGCGATACGCCGCAGCTTGGCCATGTTGTCGCAATCGAGCACCGGCTGGGCGACTTCCAGCCGGTAAGGCGGGTTGATTTCGTTGATGCCGAGCAGATTCGGCTTGGGGCCGATGAAGGATACCAGCGACATCACCAACTGCTCGCGGATGGGGTCGATCGGCGGATTCGTCACCTGCGCGAAGAGCTGCCGGAAATAGTTGAACAGCGGCTTGCTCCTGTTCGAGAGAACGGCCAGGGGGGAATCGTTGCCCATCGAACCGGTCGCCTCCTCACCGGAGGTGGCCATCGGTTCGAGAATGAACTTGACATCTTCCTGGCTGTAGCCGAAGGCCTGTTGCCGGTCGAGCAGCGATGCCGAGTAGGCAGATGCCGAGATGTTCTTCGGCACCGGCAGTTCGTCGAGCTTGATGTTGATCCGGCTGAGCCAGTCCTGGTAGGGTTTGGTTCGCGACAGCGTCTCCTTGAGTTCCGTGTCGTCGATGATCCGTCCCTGGTCAAGGTCGATGAGAAACATCTTGCCCGGCTGCAGGCGCCACTTCTTGACGATTCGCTCCTCGGGAATCGGCAGGACACCAGCCTCGGAAGCCATCACCACGAGATCGTTGTCGGTGACGAGGTAGCGGGCCGGACGCAAGCCATTGCGATCAAGCGTGGCGCCAATCTGCCGTCCATCGGTGAATGCCACGGCCGCCGGACCGTCCCAGGGTTCGATCATCGCCGCATGGTACTTGTAGAAGGCAACCCGCTTTTCGTCCATCAGCGTGTGCGACTCCCAGGCTTCGGGAATCAGCATCATCATCGCATGCGCAAGCGAATAGCCGCCCATCACGAGCAGTTCGAGGGCGTTGTCGAATGACGCGGAATCGGACTGACCCGGATAGATCAGCGGCCAGATCCTTTCCAGGTCGGCGCCGAGCAGCGGTGACGAGGTGCCTTTCTCGCGCGCGCGCATCCAGTTGTAGTTGCCGCGCAGCGTGTTGATCTCGCCGTTGTGCGCGATCATCCGGAACGGGTGGGCAAGCTGCCAGGTCGGGAAAGTGTTGGTCGAGAAACGCTGGTGTACGAGAGCCATCGCCGAAATGCAGCGGGGATCTTTGAGGTCCCGGTAGTACTCGCCCACCTGATTGGCCAACAGCAGCCCCTTGTAGACGATCGTGCGAGCCGACATCGACGGCTGGTAGAACTCCTTGCTGTGCTTCAGTCCCAGCGCCTGAATGGCATTGGCAGCGCGACGGCGGATGACGTACAGTTTGCGCTCCAGGGCGTCGGTAACCATGATGTCCGCACCACGCCCAATGAAGACCTGCCGGATCACCGGTTCACGCGCCCTTACCGTCGGCGACATCGGCAGGGCGTGGTCGACCGGCACGTCGCGCCAGCCCAGCACGACCTGACCTTCTGAGCGCACAGCACGCTCGATCTCTTCCTGACAGGCAAGACGCGAAGCGGATTCTTTCGGCAGGAAGACCATCCCGACACCGTAGTCGCCCGGTTGCGGCAGCAGAATGCCCTGTTTGGCCATTTCCTCACGGAAGAAAGCGTCGGGAATCTGAATCAGGATGCCGGCACCGTCGCCCATCAGAGGGTCCGCACCGACGGCACCCCGGTGATCCAGGTTTTTCAGGATCAGCAGGCCCTGCTCGATGATCGAGAAACTCTTCGTACCCCGGATGTGCGCTACAAAACCGACGCCGCATGCGTCGTGCTCGTTGGCCGGGTCGTAAAGCCCCTGCCGTTCAGGTATAGCCGAATCGATCACGCTCGAATCCTCATAAAACCACGACGTTTGCCCGGCGACCGCTGGTCGGCAACGCCACAAAAACCCGGCACAACAGCAGCCGGCAGGTCACTCCGCGGGACTCGCGACTATACGCCGAATGCCCCGGCCGTTCAAGATGCTGCGCCGCACCAAGCGGGTGCGCCGGACACGTTCTCCAGCACCGAAAGGAGGCAGCGAAAGCTTCGCCACGCCTCGACACAGCCGATCCCCCAAGAATCTTGACATCACAAGCAAGCTCCGTGCCTATAGCGTCACAAGAGTCGCTGTCGATCCGCCGCGGGTCCCGGCCTCGAGCTGGTTCTTACAAACAGGACTTGCCTGGGAGTGTGAGAGGGCCTGGTCACCGAGTGACCGCCACCGCCTGGAGTTACGGCGAGCGCGTTTTTCTTGTCCTGAACGCCATGGTAAAGTCTGCTTTAGGCTTGTGGTAAGCTGATGGAGAGGTCGCTGAGCGTAGGGGCGGGCCGAAACGAAGGGAAGCCGCTTCTTTCGTTGGACCCAGAGGCGCATCCCGGGAAAATCTTC
>JGI24215J29973_1003345_pt1 | contig 15566 bp, 30 predicted proteins | sample EnhBioin_Aerobic_3_FD_29973 | JGI IMG/M metagenome (IMG submission 29973) | reverse complement strand
GCTACAACCGAACATCCGGTAGCCCAGAAAACACAAAAGCCGGCTTTCGCCGGCTTTGTGCATCCGCAGTAACCCGCAGATTGGTATTACTTAGGCTGCAGCCTGTTCCGCTTCCGGAGCGGCCACTTCGCCATCCGGACGATCCAGCAGCTCAACGAACGCCATCGGGGCGTTGTCGCCATCGCGGAAACCACACTTCAGGATACGCAGGTAACCGCCGTTGCGGGTCGCGAAACGCGGGCCCAGTTCGTCGAAGATCTTCACGACGATCTCACGATCGCGCAGACGATCGAAAGCCAGGCGGCGGTTGGCCAGGCTCGGCTTCTTGCCGAGAGTGATCAGAGGCTCAACAACCTTGCGCAGTTCCTTGGCCTTCGGCACGGTGGTCTTGATGACCTCGTGACGCAGCAGGGAGTTCGCCATGTTGCGCAGCATAGCCTGACGGTGGCTGCTGGTGCGGTTGAGCTTGCGAAGACCGTTACGGTGACGCATTTGGAATTACCTCTTCTTCGTTACGCTCAACCGAGCTTTTCCAGCCCGGCCGGCGGCCAGTTTTCAAGTTTCATGCCGAGGGTCAGGCCACGGGAGGCCAGGACTTCCTTGATCTCGTTCAGAGACTTACGACCAAGGTTCGGCGTTTTGAGCAGTTCGGTTTCGGTGCGCTGGATCAGATCACCGATGTAGTAGATGTTCTCGGCCTTGAGGCAGTTCGCGGAGCGAACGGTCAGTTCGAGGTCATCCACCGGGCGCAGCAGGATCGGGTCGATGGCCGGAGCCTTCGGCGCTTCGATCGCGGTCGGCGTACCTTCCAGATCCGCAAACACCGAGAGCTGATCCATCAGCACACGAGCAGCGAAACGGACGGCTTCCTCAGGATCAACAGCACCGTTGGTCTCGATATCGAGGACCAGACGATCCAGGTCGGTACGCTGCTCGACGCGAGCGCTCTCAACCGTGTAGCTGACGCGACGAACCGGACTGAAGGAGGCATCAAGAACGATGCGACCAATGGTCTTGGATTCGCCAGCAGCCGGACGCTGGTTGCCAGGAACATAACCACGACCCTGCTCGACCTTGACCTGCAGATCCAGCTTGCCACCAGGCGCGAGGTGCGCCAGAACGTGATCGGGGTTGATCACCTCGACATCGTGCGACAGCTCGATGTCGGCAGCGGTGACAACACCTTCGCCAGACTTGGTCAGGGACAGGGTCGCTTCGTTCCGACCATGCAGCTTGAGAACAACGCCCTTCAGGTTCAGCAGAAGATCAACAACGTCTTCCCGAACGCCGTCCAGCGTGGAGTACTCGTGCAGTACGCCCTCGATCGAAACTTCGGTCGGTGCGTAGCCCGGCAGCGAGGACAGCAGAATGCGACGGAGCGCGTTGCCCAGGGTGTGACCAAAGCCGCGTTCAAACGGCTCCATCGTCACACGAGCGTGCACCGGCGAAACATTCTGCACCTCGATGATGCGCGGTTTCAGCAGAGCATTACTTTGCATCGACAATCCTTCTCTAGAGTCGCGCCTCAGAGGGCGCGACCACCATTAACGCGAATACAGTTCGACGACCAGACCTTCGTTCAGGGTCGCAGGCAGCTCCGCACGTTGCGGATAAGCCTTGAACGTGCCCTTGCCGGCCTTGACGTCCATCGCGAGCCATTCCGGGAAACCACGGGACTCGGCGGCTTCCAGGGAAGCCTTGACGCGCAGCTGGTTACGAGCAGCGTCGGTCAGCTGGATCTCGTCGCCGGGGCGAACGGTGTAAGAGGGGATGTTCACCCGCTTGCCATTCACCAGCACGCCGTTGTGGCGAACCACCTGACGAGCTTCGGCGCGGGAAGCACCGAAACCCATGCGGTAAGCCACGGCATCCAGGCGGCCTTCCAGCAGCTGGAGCAGGTTCTCACCGGTCTGACCCTTGCGGCGGTCGGCTTCGGCGTAGGTCTTGCGGAACTGACGCTCGAGCACACCGTACAGGCGACGGATCTTCTGCTTTTCACGCAGCTGGACGCCATAGCCGGAAAGGCGCTGGCCGGACTTTTGACCATGCTGGCCAGGAGCGTAGGAACGACGCTCAATGGCGCACTTGTCGGTAAAGCACTTTTCGCCCTTCAGGAAGAGCTTTTCACCCTCGCGTCGGCACTGACGGCACTTGGGGTCGAGATTACGAGCCACTGTTCAACTCCTTGTCAGATACGACGCTTCTTCGGCGGACGGCAGCCGTTGTGCGGGATCGGCGTGATATCGGTAATCGTGGTGATCTTGATACCGAGCGCATTCAGCGCGCGAACGCTGGATTCGCGGCCGGGGCCGGGGCCCTTCACGCGGACTTCCAGGTTCTTGATGCCACACTCGACGGCCACCTTGCCGGCCGCTTCAGCAGCAACCTGGGCAGCGAACGGGGTGCTCTTGCGGGAGCCCTTGAAGCCGGCGCCGCCGGAAGTAGCCCACGACAGCGCGTTGCCCTGGCGATCGGTGATCGTGATGATCGTGTTGTTGAAAGAAGCGTGAACGTGGGCAATGCCCTCAGCCACGTTCTTTTTGATCTTCTTGCGAACCTTCGCAGCAGTCTTTGCCATGTCTTATCCCTATTACTTCTTGCCGGCGATCGCCTTGCGCGGACCCTTGCGGGTACGAGCATTGGTACGCGTGCGCTGGCCACGAAGGGGCAGACCACGACGATGGCGCACCCCGCGATAGCACCCCAGATCCATGAGGCGCTTGATACTCATCGTCACTTCACGGCGGAGGTCACCTTCGACGGTGAACTTCGCGACTTCGTCACGAAGCCGTTCCATGTCGGATTCAGTCAGATCCTTGATCTTAGTGGAGCGGGCAACATTGGCCGCATCACAGATCTGTTGCGCACGAGTGCGACCAATACCGAAGATCGCGGTAAGAGCAATCTCAGTATGCTTGTGGTTGGGAATGTTTACCCCTGCAATGCGGGCCATGCGTTCACCCCAAAATGCTAAACATTAAATTATAAAGAATGCGGGTGACCGCATCAACCCTGACGCTGCTTGTGACGCGGATCGGTGCAGATCACGCGAACGACACCTTTGCGACGGACAATCTTGCAGTTTCTGCAAAGACGCTTGACCGATGCTTGAACTCTCATTTCTTGCTCCTAACTACGTATCTGTTATTTCGCTCGGAAAACGATCCGGGCTCTGCTCAAATCGTACGGCGTCAGCTGAACTGTCACCTTGTCGCCGGGAAGAATACGGATGTAATGCATGCGCATCTTTCCGGAAATATGGCCCAAGACCACATGCCCATTTTCAAGCTTGACCTTGAAGGTGGCATTGGGGAGGTTTTCGAGAACCTCACCCTGCATCTCGATGTAATCTTCCTTCGACATAAGACTATTTGAGCGGCACCCGCGAGCCCTTGAAGTTAGCCTTCTTCAACAGGCTTTCGTACTGGTGGGACATGATGTAGGCCTGAACCTGGGACATGAAGTCCATCGTCACCACCACGATGATCAACAAGGACGTCCCGCCAAAGTAGAACGGTACGTTCCACTTGAGGATCAGAAACTCAGGCAGCAGACAGACCAGGGTGATGTACACCGCACCGGCCAGCGTGAGCCGCATGAGGATCTTGTCGATGTAGCGTGCAGTCTGGTCACCAGGCCGAATACCGGGAACGAACGCTCCGCTCTTCTTGAGGTTGTCCGCCGTCTCCTTCGAATTGAAGACAAGCGCCGTGTAGAAGAAGCAGAAGAACACGATCGCAGCCGCATACAGGATCACGTAGATCGGCTGACCGGGGGCCAGCGTGGATCCGAGATCCTTGAGCCAGGTCATGCTTTCCGACGAGCCGAACCACTGGGCCAGGGTAGCCGGAAAAAGAATGATGCTCGAAGCAAAGATCGGAGGAATCACACCCGCCATGTTCAGCTTGAGAGGCAGATGCGAGCTCTGACCACCGTAGATCTTGTTGCCGACCTGACGCTTGGCATAGTTCACCAGGATCTTGCGCTGCCCCTTCTCCACGAAGACAACCACCGCGGTAACCGCAACCACAAGGATGCAGATGACCAAGGCCGTGAAGGGATGCATTGCGCCGGTGCGAACCAGCTCGAACAGACCACCCAGCGAGTTCGGCAGACCCGCCGCGATACCCGCAAAGATGATGATGGAGATCCCGTTACCCAGTCCGCGCTCGGTGATCTGCTCGCCCAGCCACATCAGGAACATCGTACCAGTCACCAACGTGGAAACCGTGACGAAGCGGAACATCACACCGGGCTCGAGCACCAGACCTTGCTGGGATTCCAGCGCAATCGCGATACCAAGCCCCTGGAACAGCGCCAGTGCGAGCGTGCCATATCGGGTGAACTGCGTGATCTTGCGCCGCCCTGCCTCACCTTCCTTCTTGAGCGCCTCGAGCTGCGGCGAAGCAACCGTAAGCAGCTGCATGATGATCGATGCCGAAATGTACGGCATGATCCCCAGCGCGAAGAGAGTGAAACGCGACAACGCCCCACCGGAAAAGAGGTTGAAAACCCCCAGGATCCCGCCCTTCTGGCTCTTGAACAGCTCAGCCAAGGCAACGGGATCGATTCCGGGCACCGGGATGTGCGCGCCGATCCGATAAACGATCAGCGCGCCCAGCAGGAACATCAAGCGACGCTTGAGATCCCCGAACTTACCCGGAGCAGCCAGCGCAGACTGTTGATTTGCCACGCTGAACCTTACTCGGCGGACTCGACAGAACCACCGGCAGCCTCGATGGCAGCCTTGGCACCCTTGGTGACACCGACGCCGCGCAGGCTGATCTTGCGAGTGATCGCACCGGACAGCACCACCTTGGCGGCAAGCGCGTCGGCAGCAACGATGCCGGCCTGTTGCAGCACGAGCAGGTCGATCTGATCAACCGGGAGGGCTTCCAGCTCGGACAGGCGCACTTCACCAATACGGGCACGGGTCAGCGACACGAAGCCACGCTTCGGCAGACGACGCTGCATGGGCATTTGACCGCCCTCGAAGCCAACCTTGTGGAAACCACCGGTACGGGACTTTTGACCCTTGTGACCGCGACCGGCAGTCTTGCCGAGACCGCTGCCGATACCACGACCAACTCGCTTCGCAGCGTGCTTGGCGCCCGCTGCAGGTTTAATGGCGTTCAGGCGCATTTTCAGGCCTCCCACTTAACGAGGTAGGCGACCTTGGTGATCATGCCCCGCACTGCAGGAGTATCCTGCAGCTCCACCGTTTGGTGGAGACGGCGAAGCCCAAGTCCGCGCACAGTTGCACGATGGGGTTGCTTCGTACCGATGACGCTCTTGACGAGCGTGACCTTGATTTTCTTTTCGGACATGACTTACCCCAGGATCTCTTCAACCGTCTTGCCGCGCTTGGCAGCGATGACGGAAGGAGCGTTGGTAGCCAGGAGGCCGTTAAGCGTGGCACGAACCACGTTGTACGGATTGGTGGAGCCGATGGACTTGGCGATGATGTCGGTGACACCCATCACTTCGAACACAGCACGCATCGCACCGCCCGCAATGATGCCGGTACCCTGGGGAGCCGGCTGCATCAGCACGGAGGACGCACCGTGCTTGCCGATCACGGAGTGATGCAGCGTGCCGTTCTTCAGGGACACCTTGGCCATCTTGCGACGAGCCTCTTCCATAGCCTTCTGCACAGCCACCGGCACTTCACGGGACTTACCCTTGCCCATGCCGACGCTGCCATCACCATCACCGACCACGGTCAGAGCGGCGAAGCCGAGAATCCGGCCACCCTTCACAACCTTGGTGACGCGGTTGATGGAAACCATCTTTTCGCGCAGGCCGTCGTCGCGCTCTTCGGAGGCCTGCGGTTTCTTGTTACCTTGCTGCTTAGCCATGCTAAACCTCGCTTAGAACTTCAACCCGCCTTCGCGGGCGGCATCGGCAAGCGCCTTCACGCGGCCGTGGTACTGGAAACCGGAGCGATCGAACGCCACGGCTTCGATGCCGGCGGCCTTAGCACGCTCGGCAATCAGCTTGCCCACCACCACTGCGGCGGCCGTGTTGCCACCGTTCGACACCTGGGCGCGCACGTCGGCCTCGACGGTCGAAGCTGCAGCCAGAACCTTGGAACCACAACCGGCGATGATCTGCGCGTAGATGTGGGAGTTGGAACGGAACACGGACAGACGGACTGCCTTCATTTCCGCAATCTTGGCACGGGTTTTCCGTGACCGGCGCAAACGCGTTTCCTTCTTGGTGATCATGATCCGCCCTTACTTCTTCTTGGTTTCTTTCAAGGACACCACTTCGTCGGAGTAGCGAACGCCCTTGCCCTTGTAGGGCTCCGGCGCGCGGTACGCGCGAACTTCGGCGGCTACCTTGCCGACAGCCTGCTTGTCGACACCCTTGATGACGATTTCGGTCTGAGTCGGGGTTTCCACCTTGATGCCAGCGGGCATGGTATGCACCACCGGGTGGGAGAAACCGAGAGACAGGTTCAGCTTGTCGCCCTGGGCTTGAGCACGATAACCCACGCCGACCAGGGTCAGCTTGCGCTCGAAACCCTTGGATACGCCGGTCACCATGTTGTTCACCAGAGCACGCACGGTGCCGGACATGGCCTTGCTATTCACAGCACCCTCAATGGCGGAGCACTGCACGGCATCGCCTTGACGCTCGACCTTGACGGAGGGATGCAGGGGCAGAACCAGGGAGCCCAGAGGCCCCTTGACCACAACCTGACCAGCATTCACCGTCACATCCACGCCAGCGGGCAGAATTACCGGATTCTTGGCTACACGGGACATGTGATTCTCTCCCTTAAGCCACGATGCACAGCACTTCGCCGCCGGCACGGGCAGCGCGCGCAGCGCGATCGGTCATGACACCCTTGGGGGTGGACACAATCGCCACACCCAAGCCATTCATCACGCGAGGCAGATCGTCGCTACCCTTGTACACGCGCAGGCCAGGACGGCTGACACGCTCGATGCGCTCGATGACCGGACGACCGGCGTAGTACTTGAGGGACAGCGCGAGCTCGGCCTTGCCGGCGCTCTCGGTGACTGCGAAATCGTCGATGTAGCCTTCGCTCTTGAGCACCTTGGCGATGGCAACCTTCAGCTTGGAAGAGGGCATCACGACAGAGCTCTTTTGCGCCTGCTGCGCGTTACGAATACGCGTCAGCATATCGGCGATCGGATCAGACATGCTCATATCTTCGACCCCTTACCAGCTTGCCTTGGTCATGCCGGGCACTTCACCGCGGAAGGCAACTTCACGCAGCTTGTTACGGCACAGACCGAATTTACGGAAAACACCACGCGGGCGACCAGTCTGCTCACAGCGGTTACGCTGACGGCTCGGGCTGGAATTGCGCGGCAGTTGCTGCAGCTTGAGACGCGCGATCATGCGCTCTTCATCCGACAGCTTGGCGTTGTTGATCTGCTCGAACAGAGCAGCACGCTTGGCCGCGAACTTGGCAACCGTTTTAGCGCGCTTCTCTTCGCGATTGATCAGGGACAGTTTCGCCATAACACCCTCAGTTCTTGAAAGGGAACTTGAACGCGGCGAGCAGAGCGCGCGCCTCGTCATCCGACTTTGCAGTCGTCGTGATGCTGATATTCATCCCGCGCAGAGCATCGATCTTGTCGTACTCGATTTCCGGGAAAATGATCTGCTCCTTGACACCCAGGTTGTAGTTGCCGCGGCCGTCGAAGCCCTTGCCGGCAATACCACGGAAGTCACGGATACGCGGCATCGCGATGGTGACCAGGCGATCGAGGAATTCGTACATGCGGGGACCACGCAGGGTCACCATGCAGCCGATCGGATAGCCATCACGGATCTTGAAGCCGGCGATCGACTTCTTCGCCTTGGTGGTCACGGGCTTCTGACCAGCGATCTTCTGCAGATCGCCAACAGCGTAGTCCAGGACCTTCTTGTCACCCACAGCTTCACCGACACCCATATTCAGGGTGATCTTGGTGATGCGGGGCACTTCCATGACCGACTTGTAGCCGAACTTCGAAAGAAGCTCAGGCGCAACGGTCTCTTTATAGAATTCTTGCAGGCGCGCCATGACTACCCCTTACGCATCCACTACTTCGCCATTGGACTTGAAGACGCGAACCTTGCGGCCATCCTCAAGAACCTTGAAGCCAACGCGATCAGCCTTCTGGGTGGCCGCGTTGAACAGCGCCACGTTGGAAGCCTGGATCGGCATTTCCTTTTCGACGATACCGCCGACTTCACCCTTCATCGGGTTCGGACGGACGTGCTTCTTAACGCGATTGATACCTTCAACCACGAGAGTGCCGTCGAGAACACGCAGAACGGTGCCGCGCTTACCCTTATCCTTGCCCGTAAGGACGGCGACTTCGTCGCCTTTGCGAATCTTATTCACAATAACCCCTTAGAGAACTTCAGGCGCCAGGGAAACGATCTTCATGAACTTTTCGGTACGCAGTTCACGCGTCACCGGTCCGAAGATACGCGTACCGATCGGCTCGCCCTTGTTGTTAAGCAGGACCGCAGCATTGCGGTCAAACTTGATCAGCGAGCCATCCGGACGACGCACACCCTTGGCGGTACGAACCACCACGGCGCTATAGACGTCGCCCTTCTTGACACGACCACGCGGGGCCGCATCTTTAATACTCACCTTGATGATGTCACCCACACCGGCGTAGCGACGCTTAGAGCCGCCAAGCACCTTGATGCACATCACGTAACGCGCGCCGGTATTATCGGCGACGTCCAGCATCGTTTGCATTTGGATCATTTAAACTCTCCAACTTGACACGCTAGGCGCGGTCAGTCTTGGATCCCGTTCGGGTTGATTGGACTTGCACAGGAACCGTGCAAGAGCAAAGACAGCAATAATAATGGCTTGCCAATCGCTTGGCAAGCCATTTGTACAACGAGCGCTACTTAAACTGCCACAACCTGCTCGAGAACCTTAGTCACCCGCCAGGTCTTGGTCTTGGAAATCGGGCGGCTCTCCTCGATCTCGACCAGATCGCCCTGCTTCGCAATACCACCCTCGACGTGGGCATGGTACTTGGCGGTACGGGTGATCACCTTGCCATACAGCGGGTGCTTCACACGACGTTCCACCAGTACGGTGACCGTGTTGGTCATCTTGTCGCTGATGACGCGGCCAACTTCAACACGCTTGATCTTCTTGACTTGATCGTTCATTTCGCACCCGCCTTCTCGCGAAGAATGGTCTTGACCCGGGCGATGTCCTTGCGAACCTTGCCGAGCTGCGAAGTGTTGCCAAGCTGCTGAGTCGCGATCTGCATGCGCAGGCTGAATTGAGCCTTACGCAGTTCAAGCAGTTCAGCGTTGAGCTGGTCGGCGTCCTTCGCCCTCAATTCCGAAGCTTTCATGTTTTACCCCACCATCCGGACAACGAAGACGGTTTCGATGGGGAGCTTGGCAGCGGCCAGGCGGAACGCCTCGCGGGCCAGGGCTTCATCAACACCATCCATCTCATAGAGAACCTTGCCGGGCTGGATCTCGGCAACCCAGTACTCCGGGCTACCCTTACCGTTACCCATCCGCACTTCCGCCGGCTTCGAAGAGATCGGCTTGTCCGGGAAAACGCGAATCCAAATGCGACCACCACGCTTGATATGACGGGTCATCGCACGACGAGCAGACTCGATCTGGCGAGCAGTCAGACGACCACGCCCAACCGCCTTCAGACCGTACTCGCCAAAGCTTACCTTGGCGCCGCGGGTGGCGAGACCCTTGTTGCGGCCCTTCTGCTCCTTACGATACTTCCTTCTCGACGGCTGCAGCATCATTCACTCCTGCTTCTTTCTTGGTCCGTTTTGCGCCATCAGCCTGTTCGCCGCCAGTGCGGCGCGCGGGCCGCTTGGCACCCGGCTTGCTGTCGGCACCCTCGTTGCGACGACGGCCACGGCGAGCATCGCCTTCGTTCTCCGTCGCAGCAGGCTGCTCATTGCGGGCGAGAGCCTCACCCTTGTAAACCCACACCTTGATGCCGATGACACCATAAGTGGTATGAGCCTCGGAAACACCGTAGTCGATGTCAGCACGCAGGGTGTGCAGGGGCACACGACCTTCGCGATACCACTCGGTACGGGCGATTTCCGCGCCGTTCAGGCGGCCGGAGCTCATGATCTTGATGCCCTGGGCACCCAGACGCATGGCGTTCTGCATCGCGCGCTTCATGGCGCGACGGAACATGATCCGCTTGACGAGCTGCTGGGAGATCGAGTCAGCAATCAGCTGAGCATCGGTTTCCGGCTTGCGGACTTCTTCGATGTTCACGTGAACCGGAACACCCATGATGCCCTGCAGATCGGCCTTCAGCTTCTCGATGTCCTCACCCTTCTTGCCGATCACAACACCCGGACGGGCGCTGAACACGGTGATACGGGCGTTCTTGGCAGGACGCTCGATGACCACACGGCTCACGGAAGCGTGGGCCAGCTTCTTCTTCAGATGCGCCCGGACCTTCAGGTCTTCGTTGAGCATCGTGGAGAAGTCGCTACCGGCAGCAAACCAGCGGGAGCCCCAGTTACGCGTAACCGCCAGGCGGAAGCCAGTCGGATGGATTTTCTGTCCCATGGGTTCTCCTTACTCTCCGACCGTCACGTAAATGTGGCAGGTCGGTTTGCTGATGCGATTGCCACGACCCTTTGCACGAGCGGTAAAACGCTTCAGCGTCGTACCTTGCTCAACATAGATGGTCTTGACGCGCAGGCTGTCGATATCGGCGCCGTCATTGTGCTCGGCGTTGGCGATAGCGGACTCAACAACCTTCTTGATGATCTTCGCGCCCTTCTTGGGCGAGAAGGTCAGGATGTTGAGAGCCTGTTCAACAGTCTTGCCACGGACCAGGTCCGCAACCAGACGACCCTTTTGTTCCGACAGGCGAACGCCGCGGAGAATGGCTTTGGTTTCCATCGTCATCTCTCCTTAGCGCTTGGCCTTCTTGCTGGCGGCGTGACCCTTGAAGGTACGGGTGAGCGCGAACTCGCCAAGCTTGTGACCAACCATGTTTTCGGAAACGTACACCGGAATGTGCTGACGACCGTTGTGAACGGCGATGGTCAGACCGACAAAATCCGGAAGCACCGTGGAGCGACGCGACCAGGTCTTGATCGGACGCTTGTCATTCGAGGCCCGCGCCGCATCCACCTTCTTCAGCAGGTGACCGTCGACAAAGGGGCCCTTCTTAATAGAACGTGCCATGTCTTACCTCTTATCGCTTGTGCCGACGCTGAACAATCATGGAGTCGGTACGCTTGACGCTACGGGTACGATAACCCTTGGTCGGCTGACCCCACGGACTGACAGGCACGCGGCCTTCGCCAGTACGACCTTCACCACCGCCGTGCGGGTGATCAACCGGGTTCATCGCCGTGCCGCGAACGGTCGGGCGGATGCCCCGCCAACGGTTCGCACCGGCCTTACCGATCTTGCGCAGGCTGTGCTCTTCGTTACCCACTTCACCGATGGTCGCGCGGCACTCGATATGAACGCGGCGGATTTCGCCGGAGCGCAGGCGAACCTGAGCGTAGATGCCTTCACGAGCCAGCAGCTGCACGGAAGTACCAGCGGCGCGGGCGAGCTGAGCACCCTTACCCGGGATCATCTCGACGCAGTGCAGGGTGGTACCGACCGGGATGTTGCGAATCGGCAGGGTGTTGCCCGGCTTGATCGGAGCCTCGGAGCCGGAAACGACGGTTTGACCGACAACCAGGCCCTTCGGAGCGATGATGTAACGACGTTCGCCATCCGCGTAGCACAGCAGCGCGATGTTGGCGGAGCGGTTCGGGTCATACTCGAGACGCTCGACCTTGGCAACGATGCCGTCCTTGTTGCGACGGAAATCCACCAGGCGGTAGTGCTGCTTGTGACCACCGCCCTTGTGACGGGTAGTGATGTGGCCGTTGTTGTTACGACCCGCAGTCTTGGACTGCTTCTCCACCAGGGACGCGACCGGCGCGCCCTTGTGCAGGGAAGCATTCACGACCTTCACGACGGCACGACGGCCAGCGGAAGTCGGCTTGACTTTAACGAGTGCCATCTCTTATTCCCCCGCCGCGAAGTTGATTTCCTGACCCGGCTTCAGGCAGACGTACGCCTTCTTCCAGCCCTTGCGACGGCCAGTCATCTTGCCAAAGCGCTTTTCCTTGCCCTTGACGTTGGCGACCTGCACAGCCTTCACCTCGACCTTGAAGAGGAGCTCGACGGCCGCCTTCACTTCGGGCTTGGTCGCATCGCTAGCGACGCGAAAAATGATTTGCTCGTTCTTCTCGGCGATATCGGTAGCCTTCTCCGAAATCTGCGGAGCGAGCAGCACCTGCATCAGGCGCTCTTCCTTGAATGCGCTCATTGCCACATTTCCTCCATCTTGGCCAGCGCACCCTTCGTGACCAGCACATTCGGGAAGCGCACCAGGGAAACCGGATCAGTCTCGCTGACTTCGAGAACGAGGACATTCGGAAGATTGCGGGACGACAGGTACAGGTTCTCGTCGAAGGAATCGGTGATCACCAGGACGGAATCCAGACCCAGACCCTTCAGCTTCTGGGACAGAAGCTTGGTCTTCGGCGCTTCGACAGCAAAACCCTCGACGACCGACAGACGACCATCACGGGCCAGCTGGGAGAGGATCGCAGCCACGCCGGCGCGATACATCTTCCGGTTAACCTTGTGAGAGAAGTTCTCGTTCGGCTTGTTCGGGAAGGCACGACCGCCCCCGCGCCAGATCGGGCTGGAGCCCATACCGGAACGAGCACGACCCGTACCCTTCTGACGCCAGGGCTTGTGAGTGGTGTGGGACACTTCATCCCGACCCTTCTGGGCACGATTGCCAGAACGGGCATTGGCCATATAGGCAACGACGACCTGATGAATCAGGGCTTCATTGTATTCCCGGCCAAACAGCGCATCGGACGCCTGCAGAGTCGCAGACGGCTGACCCTGTTCATTCAACAGCTTCAGTTCCATCACGCCCTCCGTCAGTTGCCAGCCTTGACAGCGGGACGAACGATCACGTCACCACCATCATGACCAGGCACACCGCCCTTGATCAGCAAAAGGCCGCGCTCGACATCCACGCGAACCACTTCCAGGTTCTGCACCGTGCACTTCGCAGCACCCAGGTGACCGGTCATGCGCTTACCCGGGAAAACACGACCGGGATCCTGCGCCATACCGATGGAGCCGGGGACATTGTGGCTACGGGAGTTACCGTGGGTCTGACGACCGGACGCGAAGTTGTGACGCTTGATGGTGCCGGCGTAGCCCTTACCGATGGACACGCCACTCACGTCAACCTTCTGACCGACAGCAAAGATATCGACGCCAACCACATCACCCGCCTTCAGAGAAGACAGACGATCAGCGTCAACACGGAATTCCTTGAAGACGTGACCCGCTTCGACACCTGCCTTGGCAAGATGCCCGGCAGCCGCCTTATTGACGCGACTTGCACGCCGAACGCCAAAGGTCACCTGAACGGCGGAATAGCCGTCCGTTTCAGCCGTTTTGATCTGGGTCACACGGTTGTTGGACACATCCAGCACAGTCACCGGAATGGACTGACCATCCTCGGCAAAAATGCGAGTCATGCCCACCTTGCGCCCGACAAGGCCTAGACTCATTTTATTCTCCTTACCCTGGTTGCGATTGACCAGGACCGATTGTCATTACAAACTGCGCCAAAAAGCGCAAGGGCCGGATTATACCGGCCCTTGCGCCATCGGCGCAATAGCTTTGAATTACTGCAGCTTGATTTCGACGTCGACGCCAGCCGGAAGGTCCAGCTTCATCAGTGCATCAACCGTCTTGTCGGTCGGATCCACGATGTCCATCAGACGCAGGTGAGTACGAATCTCGAACTGGTCACGGGAGGTCTTGTTGACGTGCGGGGAACGCAGCAGGTCGAAACGCTCGATACGGGTCGGCAGCGGCACGGGACCACGGACGACTGCACCGGTACGCTTCGCGGTATCCACGATCTCTTGAGCAGACTGATCGATCAGCTTGTAATCGAAAGCCTTGAGACGGATACGGATCTTTTGGTTTTGCATTTTATTTCCCAAAGAGCAGTCGGCCTGGCACACCATGCGCCAGGCCCATCAAAAGTATTACTCGATGACCTTGGCCACCACGCCGGCGCCAACGGTACGGCCACCTTCGCGGATCGCGAAACGCAGACCTTCTTCCATGGCGATCGGAGCAATCAGCTTCACCGTCATGGAGATGTTGTCGCCAGGCATCACCATCTCGGTGCCTTCCGGCAGGGAGATGGAGCCGGTCACGTCAGTCGTACGGAAGTAGAACTGCGGACGGTAGTTGTTGAAGAACGGGGTGTGACGGCCGCCTTCTTCCTTCGACAGCACATACACCTCACCGGTGAAGTGGGTGTGCGGCTTGATGGAACCCGGCTTGCACAGCACCTGGCCGCGCTCGACGTCTTCACGCTTGGTGCCACGCAGCAGCACGCCCACGTTGTCGCCAGCCTGACCCTGATCCAGCAGCTTGCGGAACATTTCCACGCCGGTACAGGTGGTCTTCACGGTCGGCTTGATACCGACGATTTCGATTTCTTCGCCAACCTTCACGATGCCGCGCTCGACACGACCGGTCACCACGGTGCCACGGCCGGAGATCGAGAACACGTCTTCGATCGGCAGCAGGAAGGGCAGGTCGATCGCACGTTCCGGGGTCGGAATGTAGGAGTCCAGGGCGTCAGCCAGACGGAAGATCGACGGCTCGCCGATGTCGGACTGGTCGCCTTCCAGCGCCTTCAGCGCGGAACCCTTGATGATGGGCACGTCGTCGCCCGGGAAGTCGTACTTGGAGAGCAGCTCGCGCACTTCCATCTCGACCAGCTCCAGCAGCTCCTCGTCGTCCACCATGTCGCACTTGTTCAGGTAGACGATGATGAAGGGCACGCCAACCTGACGGGCCAGCAGGATGTGCTCGCGGGTCTGGGGCATCGGGCCGTCAGCAGCGGAACACACCAGGATCGCGCCGTCCATCTGCGCAGCACCGGTAATCATGTTCTTCACGTAGTCAGCGTGGCCCGGGCAGTCAACGTGGGCGTAGTGACGGCCTTCGGTTTCGTACTCGACGTGAGCGGTGTTGATGGTGATACCACGAGCCTTCTCTTCCGGCGCCGCGTCGATCTGGTCGTAGGCCTTCGCCTCGCCGCCGAACTTGCGCGACAGCACGGTGGTGATCGCAGCCGTCAGGGTGGTCTTGCCGTGGTCAACGTGACCAATCGTGCCAACGTTTACGTGCGGCTTCTTCCGCTCGAACTTTTCCTTAGCCATATCATCAACCCCGCAAAAAAATCAGGAAATCGGAAACCAATTAAGGCTGCAGCACCCGGAAGGATGGTGCTCATGGGCAGGATTGAACTGCCGACCTCTCCCTTACCAAGGGAGTGCTCTGCCACTGAGCTACATGAGCTTCCACACACTCAACCTGGAGCGGGTGAAGGGAATCGAACCCTCGTCATAAGCTTGGAAGGCTTCTGCTCTACCATTGAGCTACACCCGCATTACAACGCACGACTCACAATCACCACTTCATGCCTAAACACAAAC
>JGI24215J29973_1006640_pt1 | contig 15601 bp, 11 predicted proteins | sample EnhBioin_Aerobic_3_FD_29973 | JGI IMG/M metagenome (IMG submission 29973) | reverse complement strand
GCCTTCGGTTTCGTACTCGACGTGAGCGGTGTTGATGGTGATACCACGAGCCTTCTCTTCCGGCGCCGCGTCGATCTGGTCGTAGGCCTTCGCCTCGCCGCCGAACTTGCGCGACAGCACGGTGGTGATTGCAGCCGTCAGGGTGGTCTTGCCGTGGTCAACGTGACCAATCGTGCCAACGTTTACGTGCGGCTTCTTCCGCTCGAACTTTTCCTTAGCCATTTTATTACCTCAAGAGTGTCGATTATTTCTTGTTGATCACAGCCTCGGCGACGCTCTTGGGCGCTTCCGAGTAGTGCTTGAATTCCATGGAGTAGGTCGCACGACCCTGGGTCAGGGAACGCAGCTGGGTAGCGTAACCGAACATCTCGGCCAGCGGAACCTCGGCGCGCACTTCCTTCATGCCACCAGGGATGTCATCCATACCCTGAACGATGCCACGACGGGAGGACAGATCGCCCATCACGTTACCCATGTAGTCTTCCGGAGTCTCGACGACGACAGCCATCATCGGCTCGAGCAGGACCGGATTGGCCTTGCGCATGGCGTCCTTGAAGGCCATGGAAGCAGCCATCTTGAACGCGTTTTCGTTGGAGTCAACGTCGTGGTAGGAACCATCGAACAGGGTGACCTTGACATCAACAACCGGGAAGCCGGCCAGCACGCCGTTCGGCAGGGTTTCCTGCAGACCCTTGTCCACCGCAGGGATGTATTCACGGGGAACCACACCGCCCTTGATGGCATCAACGAACTCATAACCCTTGCCGGTTTCGTTCGGCTCGAGCTTGATCCACACGTGACCGAACTGACCACGACCACCGGACTGCTTGACGAACTTGCCTTCCTGCTCAACCGCCTTGCGGATGGCTTCGCGGTAAGCAACCTGCGGCGCGCCCACACCGGCCTCAACGTTGAATTCACGCTTCATGCGGTCAACGATGATCTCAAGGTGAAGTTCGCCCATGCCGGAGATGATGGTCTGGCCGGACTCTTCGTCGGTGCGCACGCGGAAGGACGGATCTTCTGCAGCCAGACGGCCCAGGGCGATACCCATCTTTTCCTGGTCAGCCTTGGTCTTCGGCTCGACGGCAACGTGAATCACCGGCTCGGGGAAGACCATGCGCTCGAGGATGATCGGCGCATCCGGATCGGACAGGGTCTCACCGGTGGTCACATCCTTGAGGCCCACGCAAGCAGCGATGTCGCCCGCCAGAACTTCCTTGATTTCTTCGCGCTCGTTGGCGTGCATCTGGAGGATACGGCCGATACGCTCCTTCTTGCCCTTGACGGAGTTCAGCACGGTGGCGCCGGAGTTCAGCACGCCGGAGTAAACACGCACGAAGGTCAGCTGGCCGACGAACGGGTCAGTCATCAGCTTGAACGCAAGGGCCGCGAACTTCTCGCTGTCGGACGCTTCGCGCACGACCGGCTTGCCGTCGTCGTCCTCACCCTGGACCGGGGGAATATCCACCGGAGAGGGCAGGAACTCGATCACGGCGTCGAGCATGCGCTGCACGCCCTTGTTCTTGAAGGCGGTACCACACAGCATCGGCTGGATTTCACAGGCGATGGTACGGGTACGCAGGCCGAGCTTGATCTTCTCTTCGGACAGATCACCGTTCTCGAGGTACTCGTTCATCAGGTCTTCGGAAGCTTCGGCAGCCGCCTCGACCATCTGCTCACGCCAGCTCTGGGCATCAGCCTGCAGCTCAGCGGGGATGTCCCGATAGTCGAACTTCATGCCCTGGGAAGCCTCGTCCCAGATGATCGCCTTCATCTTGATCAGATCAACGACACCGGCGAAGGTGTCTTCAGCGCCGATGGGGATCACGATGGGCACGGGACTCGCCTTCAGGCGGGTCTTCATCTGATCGACAACCTTGAAGAAGTTGGCGCCGGAACGGTCCATCTTGTTCACGAAGGCAAGACGCGGCACCTTGTACTTGGTGGCCTGGCGCCAGACGGTTTCGGACTGGGGCTGAACGCCACCCACCGCACAATAAACCATGCAGGCGCCGTCGAGCACACGCATGGAACGCTCCACCTCAATGGTGAAGTCCACGTGTCCCGGGGTGTCGATGATGTTGAAACGATGCTCGGGGAAGTTCATTTCCATGCCCTTCCAGAAGCAGGTGGTCGCAGCGGAGGTAATGGTGATACCCCGCTCCTGTTCCTGCTCCATCCAGTCCATGGTGGCGGCGCCATCGTGAACTTCACCGATCTTGTGGTTCACACCCGTGTAGTAGAGGATGCGTTCCGTAGTGGTCGTCTTGCCGGCGTCGATGTGAGCAGAGATACCGATATTACGGTAGCGCTCGATCGGAGTCTTCCGTGCCACAGTGCTAACCTTGCCTTCCTGAGTTTTAGAGACCCGGCGAACCGGCGCCCCGTACTTATGCTTTACAAATAAATCGAGCCCCTTTCAGGGCCCGACTTGGATTCGCCTTGAAAATCAGAAGCGATAGTGCGAGAACGCCTTGTTGGCTTCCGCCATGCGGTGCACTTCTTCACGCTTCTTCATGGCAGCGCCACGGCCTTCAGCGGCCTCGAGCAGCTCGCCAGCCAGGCGCTGGGCCATGGACTTCTCGGAGCGCTTACGGGCAGCCTCACGCAGCCAGCGCATGGACAGAGCCATACGACGCGCCGGGCGGACTTCAACGGGCACCTGGTAGTTGGCACCGCCCACGCGGCGGCTCTTCACTTCAACAACCGGACGAACGTTGCTCAGGGCAGCGGCGAACACCTCGAGGGGATCCTTGCCGGCAGCCTTGGAAACGATGGCATCAAAGGCGCCATAGACGATGCGCTCGGCGACGGACTTCTTGCCGCTCTGCATGATGGCGTTGATGAACTTGGAAACATCCTGGGAACCGAACTTCGGATCCGGCAGGACTTCACGCTTGGGTACGTCACGACGACGGGGCATGTTTGACTCTCGCTATTCTTAGTTTGCCGACAATTAGGACTTCTTCGGGCGCTTGGCACCGTACTTCGAGCGGGACTGCTTACGATCCTTGACGCCTTGCAGGTCAAGGGAGCCGCGCACGATGTGGTAACGCACACCAGGCAAATCCTTTACCCGGCCACCGCGAATCAGAACAACGGAGTGCTCCTGCAGGTTGTGGCCTTCACCACCGATGTAGGAAATCACTTCGAAACCGTTGGTCAGACGAACCTTGGCCACCTTACGCAGCGCGGAGTTCGGCTTCTTCGGAGTGGTGGTGTAAACACGGGTGCACACGCCCCGCTTTTGCGGGCATGCCTCGAGCGCGGGAACCTTGCTCTTGGAAACGGGCGCCTGCCGGCCCTTACGAACGAGTTGATTAATTGTTGGCATAGCTAAGAATTTCCCAAAACACCGAGGCAGCCCGCTGGGACCGCCTCGGATGGTTATTCCGGCTGCGACTGACTACGATTGGCCAGTCCGCAAAAAGAGGCCGGAGTATATCTTTCTCGTCAAGCGTTCGTCAACCCGCCTGCTGAGCGTTTTCAGTTTCCGCAGCTTCGATCTGGGGAGCCCATGCATGGCCCTCACCAAGATCTTCACCGACAGACTGGGCCTTCCGGTTGCGGTGGTAGGCCAGACCAGTACCCGCAGGGATCAGGCGACCGACGATCACGTTCTCCTTCAGGCCACGAAGCTCGTCACGTTTGCCGAGAATCGCTGCTTCGGTAAGAACACGGGTGGTTTCCTGGAAGGACGCCGCAGAGATGAACGAGTCGGTGGACAGGGACGCCTTGGTGATACCCAGCAACAGGTAGTTGTAGCTGGCTGGCAGCTTGCCCTCGGCGATGACCTTGTCGTTCTCGTCCAGCACTTCGGCCCGCTCGACCTGCTCTTCACGGATGAAGCCGGTATCGCCCGGGTCGGTGATGACCACGCGACGCAGCATCTGGCGGACGATCACCTCGATGTGCTTGTCGTTGATCTTCACGCCCTGCAGTCGGTACACGTCCTGCACTTCGTCAATGATGTAGCGGGCCAGCGCCTCGACGCCCTGCAGACGCAGGATGTCGTGGGGATCGGCAGGACCATCGACAATCAGTTCGCCCTTGTTGACGACCTGGCCATCGTGGACCATCACGTGCTTGTCCTTGGGAATCAGGAACTCATGAACCGCGCCATCGGGCTCGGTGATCACGAGACGCTGCTTGCCCTTGGTGTCCTTGCCAAAAGAGACGGTACCGGTCACTTCGGCCAGCACACCGGCATCCTTCGGAGCACGGGCTTCGAACAGTTCCGCCACACGCGGCAGACCGCCGGTAATGTCGCGGGTCTTTGCGGATTCCTGCGGGATGCGCGCAAGCACGTCACCCACCGAAACCTGCTGTCCATCCTTCACGGTGATCAGCGAGCCGACCTGGAAGGTGATGGACACGGCGTGCTCGGTGCCGGCGATACGTACTTCCTCGCCAGTCTCGGACAGCAGTTTGACCTGCGGACGCACGCCCTTGGAGGTGGAGGCACCACGACGCTTCGCATCGATCACGACGAGGGTCGACAGACCCGTCACTTCATCGATCTGCTTGGCAACGGTGACGCCCTCTTCCACGTTTTCGAACTTCACCACACCCGCGTACTCGGTGATGATCGGACGAGTGTGCGGGTCCCAGGTGGCGAGCTGCGTGCCAGCCTTGATGGTGACACCCTCATCCACCGACAGGGTCGCGCCGTAGGGGATCTTGTGACGCTCGCGCTCGCGGCCCATTTCGTCGGTCACGACGATCTCGGCGGAACGGGAGATCACGATCTTCTCGCCCTTGGCGTTGGCCACATAGCGCATGTTCTGCGTGAAGCGGATCACACCGGCGGACTTGGCTTCCACGGAGCTGGCGGCAGCGGCCCGGGAGGCCGCACCACCGACGTGGAAGGTACGCATGGTCAGCTGGGTACCCGGCTCACCGATCGACTGGGCGGCGATGACACCGACAGCCTCACCGGCATTGACCAGGGAGCCACGGCCGAGATCGCGACCATAGCACTTGGCACACAGGCCGTAGCGGGTTTCGCAGGACAGCGGGGTGCGCACGCGCACCTCGTCGAGACCGACGCTCTCGATCAGGTCCACCGCGTCTTCGTCGAGCATGGTGCCCGCCTCGACGAGGGTTTCCTGGGTTTCCGGGTGAACCAGATCGTCGGTGGTGACGCGACCCAGGATGCGGTCGCGCAGGGGCTCGACCACTTCACCGCCTTCGATCAGGGCCTTCATGGCGAAACCGTTCTTGGTCCCGCAGTCGTCCTCAATCACCACCAGATCCTGGGTCACGTCCACCAGACGACGGGTCAGGTAGCCGGAGTTCGCGGTCTTCAGCGCCGTATCCGCGAGACCCTTACGGGCGCCGTGGGTGGAGATGAAGTACTGCAGAACGTTCAGGCCTTCACGGAAGTTCGTGGTGATCGGCGTCTCGATGATCGAGCCGTCCGGCTTCGCCATCAGGCCGCGCATACCCGCCAGCTGACGGATCTGGGCAGCGGAACCCCGCGCGCCCGAGTCGGCCATCATGTAGATGGAGTTGAAGGACTCCTGCTTCACGGTGACGCCATTACGGTCGACGACGTCTTCCTGGCCGAGCTGGTCCATCATCGCCTTCGCCACCTGGTCACCGGCACGGCCCCAGATATCGACGACCTTGTTGTAGCGCTCACCGTCGGTCACCAGACCGGAGGTGTATTGCTGCGCGATTTCCTTCACTTCCTGCTCGGCGGCGGAGATCAGCGGGTGCTTGGCTTCAGGCACCAGCATGTCCTTGACCGCGATGGAGATGCCGGCGCGGGTGGCCAGGCCGAAACCGGCCTGCATCAGCTTGTCGGCAAACACCACGGTGGCCTTCAGGCCGCAGCGGCGGAAGGAGGAGTTGATCAGCTTGGAGATCTCCTTCTTCTTCATCGGCTTCTGCAGCACGCTGAAGGGAAGGCCGGCAGGCAGGATCTCGGACAGGATCGCACGACCGACGGTGGTCTCGTGGCGGGTGATCTTCTCGATCGTCTCGCCATCCGGCCCGAGGTCGAACTCCTTCAGGCGCACCACCACCTTGGCGTGCAGGGAGACCTGGCCGCTCTCGTAGGCGCGCTTGACTTCACCCACGTCGGCAAAGGCCATGCCCTCGCCCTTGGCGTTCACGCCCATGCGGGTCGCGTAATACAGACCCAGCACGATATCCTGGGACGGCACGATGATCGGCTCGCCGTTGGCGGGCGACAGCACGTTGTTGGAGGCCAGCATCAGGGTGCGGGCTTCCATCTGTGCCTCGAGGGACAGCGGCACGTGGACGGCCATCTGGTCACCGTCGAAGTCGGCGTTGAAGGCCACGCAGACCAGCGGGTGCAGCTGGATCGCCTTGCCTTCGATGAGGACCGGCTCGAAGGCCTGGATACCCAGGCGGTGCAGCGTCGGCGCACGGTTCAGCATGACCGGATGCTCGCGGATCACCTCTTCGAGGATGTCCCACACCACCGGTTCCTGACCTTCGACCATCTTCTTGGCCTGCTTGATGGTGGTCGCGAGACCCATCAGCTCGAGCTTGTTGAAGATGAAGGGCTTGAACAGCTCCAGGGCCATCAGCTTGGGCAGGCCGCACTGATGCAGCTTGAGCTGCGGACCCACGGTGATCACGGAACGGCCAGAGTAGTCGACCCGCTTACCCAGCAGGTTCTGACGGAAGCGACCGCCCTTGCCCTTGATCATGTCGGCCAGCGACTTGAGCGGACGCTTGTTGGCGCCGGTCATGGCCTTGCCGCGACGACCGTTGTCGAGCAGGGAGTCCACGGACTCCTGCAGCATCCGCTTTTCGTTGCGGACGATGATTTCCGGCGCCTTCAGCTCGAGCAGACGCTTGAGACGGTTGTTCCGGTTGATCACCCGACGGTAGAGGTCGTTCAGGTCGGAGGTGGCGAAACGGCCACCGTCCAGCGGCACCAGCGGACGCAGGTCCGGCGGCAGCACCGGCAGCACTTCGAGGATCATCCAGTCCGGCTTGATGCCGGAGGCCTGGAAGGCCTCGAGCACCTTGAGGCGCTTGGAGATCTTCTTGATCTTGGCTTCGGAGCCGGTGGTCTCCAGCTCGGAACGGAGCTTCTCGACCTCGTGCGGCAGATCCAGGCTGCGCAGCATCTCGCGGATGCCTTCGGCGCCCATCAGGGCGATGAAGTCATCACCGTATTCCTCGACCTTGGCCAGGTAGTCGTCTTCCGACAGGATCTGGGCACGGTTGAGCGGAGTCATGCCGGGATCGGTGACCACGTAGGCTTCGAAGTACAGCACGCGTTCGATGTCGCGCAGGGTCATGTCGAGCACCATGCCGAGACGGCTCGGCAGGCTCTTCAGGAACCAGATGTGGGCAACCACCGAGGCCAGCTCGATGTGCGCCATGCGCTCACGGCGAACCTTGGACAGGGTCACCTCGACGCCGCACTTCTCGCAGATCACACCGCGGTGCTTGAGGCGCTTGTACTTGCCGCACAGGCACTCGTAGTCCTTGACCGGCCCGAAAATCTTGGCACAGAAGAGGCCATCACGTTCCGGCTTGAAGGTCCGGTAGTTGATGGTCTCGGGCTTCTTCACCTCGCCATAGGACCACGACCGGATCGTCTCGGGAGACGCCAGGCTGATGGTAATGGCGTCGAACTCTTCTTCGTTCGGCAGGCTTTGCTTGAACAGATCAGCGAGCAAACTTTTCATCAATCACTCCATCCAGGGTGAGCACACATCGTTCGAACCTCCCGCTCAGTAGCGGTCGAGGTCGATGTCGATGGCCAGAGAGCGAATTTCCTTGACCAGCACGTTGAAGGATTCCGGCATGCCGGCATCGATCTTGTGCTCGCCCTTGACGATGTTTTCGTACACCTTGGTCCGGCCGGTAACGTCATCCGACTTGACCGTGAGCATTTCCTGCAGGGTGTAGGCCGCACCGTAGGCTTCCAGCGCCCACACTTCCATTTCGCCGAAACGCTGACCACCGAACTGCGCCTTGCCGCCCAGCGGCTGCTGGGTCACCAGGGAGTACGGACCGGTGGAACGGGCGTGCATCTTGTCGTCGACCAAGTGGTGCAGCTTCAGCACATGCTTGTAGCCCACCGTCACCTGACGTTCGAAGGGCTCACCGGTACGACCGTCGTACAGGGTCACCTGACCACCGGACGGCAGACCGGCCAGCTCCAGCATGCCCTGGATCTCGGACTCCTTGGCACCGTCGAACACCGGCGTTGCAAAGGGCACGCCCTTGCGCAGGTTCTGGGCCAGCTCAATCACTTCACCGTCGGTGAAGTCTTCGAGCTGCTCAGGCTTGCCACTACCGTTATAGATCTCGTCGAGGAAACCGCGCAGCTCATCTGCACTGGCCTTCGCCCGGATCATCTTGTCGATCTTGTTGCCCAGGCCCTTGGCAGCCCAGCCCAGGTGGGTTTCGAGAACCTGACCGATGTTCATCCGCGACGGCACACCCAGGGGGTTCAGCACGATGTCCATCGGCGTGCCGTCTTCCATGTAGGGCATGTCTTCGATCGGAACGATCTTGGAGACCACACCCTTGTTACCGTGACGACCGGCCATCTTGTCGCCAGGCTGCAGACGACGCTTGACCGCCAGGTACACCTTGACCATCTTTTGCACGCCCGGGGGCAGTTCATCACCCTGGGTGAGCTTCTTCTTCTTGGCCTCGAAGGCCAGGTCGAAGTCCTTGCGGGTCTTCTCGAGGGCTTCGCGGACAGCTTCCATCTGGGCGGCGAGGCCCTCGTCGGCCATGCGCACGTCGAACCAGGTGTAGTGATCCAGACTGTCCAGGTATTCCTTGGTGATCGGGGCGCCCTTGGCCAGACGCTTCGGACCGCCGTTGGCCGGCTGGCCGATGATCATCCGCTCGATACGCTCGAAGGCGTCGCGCTCCACGATCCGCATCTGGTCGGCCAGATCGGTCTTGAAGCCACGCAGCATGTCGTCGATGATCGACTGGGCACGCTTGTCGCGCTCGATGCCTTCGCGGGTGAACACCTGCACGTCGATGACGACACCGTTCATGCCGGACGGCACGCGCAGCGAAGTGTCTTTGACGTCGGAGGCCTTCTCGCCGAAGATCGCGCGGAGCAGCTTCTCTTCCGGGGTCAGCTGGGTTTCGCCCTTCGGCGTCACCTTGCCGACCAGCACGTCGCCAGCCTCGACTTCCGCACCGATGTACACGATGCCGGACTCATCCAGGCGGGACAGTTGGGCTTCACCCAGGGACGCGATGTCGCGGGTGATTTCCTCAGGACCCAGCTTGGTGTCGCGGGCCACCACCGTCAGCTCCTCGATATGGATCGAGGTGAAACGGTCGTCACCGACCACGCGTTCGGAGATCAGGATCGAATCTTCGAAGTTGTAGCCGTTCCAGGTCATGTAGGCGACCAGCATGTTCTGGCCGAGGGCCAGTTCGCCCATGTCGGTGGAAGCGCCGTCGGCGATCACGTCGCCGCGGGACACCCGGTCACCGACCTTCACTACGGGGCGCTGGTTGATGTTGGTGTTCTGGTTGGAGCGGGTGTACTTGATCAGGTTGTAGATGTCGACGCCCACTTCACCAGCGACGGTTTCGGCATCGTTCACCCGGATCACGATCCGGTTGGCATCCACGTAGTCCACCACGCCGCCGCGCAGGGCCTGCTCCGCCGTACCCGAGTCAACCGCCACGGTACGTTCGATACCGGTGCCGACGAAGGGCTTTTCGGGGCGCAGACACGGCACCGCCTGACGTTGCATGTTGGCGCCCATCAGCGCGCGGTTCGCATCGTCGTGCTCGAGGAAGGGAATCAGCGACGCGGCCACGGACACGATCTGGCCCGGCGCGATGTCCATGTACTGAACGGTGTCGGGGGTCGCCAGGGTGAATTCACCGCGGTTACGGCAGGACACGAGGTCACCGGTCAGGCGACCGGCCTCATCCACTTCCGCGTTCGCCTGGGCGATCACGTACTGGCCTTCTTCGATGGCCGACAGGAAATCGATCTGCTCGGTCACGGCGCCGTCGGTCACCTTGCGGTACGGCGTTTCGAGGAAGCCATACTGGTTGGTGCGGGCGAACAGGGCCAGGGAGTTGATCAGGCCGATGTTCGGACCTTCCGGCGTTTCGATCGGGCACACGCGGCCGTAGTGGGTCGGGTGCACGTCGCGGACTTCAAAGCCGGCGCGCTCGCGGGTCAGACCGCCCGGGCCAAGGGCCGACACGCGGCGCTTGTGGGTGATCTCGGCCAGCGGATTGGTCTGGTCCATGAACTGGGACAGCTGGCTGGAACCGAAGAACTCCTTGATCGCAGCGCTGATCGGCTTGGCATTGATCAGGTCGTGCGGCATCAGGTTGTCGCTCTCGGCCTGGCCGAGGCGCTCCTTGACGGCACGCTCGACACGGACCAGGCCGGCACGGAACTGGTTTTCGGCCAGTTCACCGACGGAACGCACGCGACGGTTGCCAAGGTGATCGATGTCGTCGATCTCACCGCGGCCATTGCGCAGCTCCACCAGCACGCCGACAACCGCCAGCACGTCCTCGTTGGACAGGGTGCCCGCGCCTTCGCCGCCCTTCGGGCCGACACGCTCGTAAAAGCGCTTCTGCCACTCGGGTGCCTTGTCGTCCAGCTTCTCAGGATAGGCACGACGGTTGAACTTCATGCGGCCCACAACCGACAGGTCGTAACGCTCGGGCAGATAGAAGAGACCCTGGAACAGCGCTTCGACCGCATCTTCCGTGGGGGGCTCGCCCGGACGCATCATGCGGTAGATCGCCACACGGGCGGCCCACTGGTCAGCGGTCTCGTCGATGCGGAGGGTCTGCGAGATGTGCGGACCACGATCCAGGTCGTTGAGGTACAGGGTGCGCAGTTCGGTCACACCGGCGTCGCGGAGCTTGTCCAGCACGTCTTCGGTGATCTCGTCGTTGGCCCGGGCGATCAGCTCGCCATCCGGGCTCACCACGTTGTTGGCCAGCACGCGGCCGAGCAGGAACTCATCACCCACCTCGACCATCTCGATGCCGGCGTTGGCCAGCTCGCGGATGTGCTTGGCGGTGATGCGCTTGTCCTTGGTCACGATGACCTTGCCGTTGGCGTCGACCACGTCGAACTTGGCCATCTCGCCGCGCAGGCGATCCGGCACCAGGGCGTAACGGGCGCCGTCTTCGATGAGCGTGAAGTTCTCGAAGTCGTGGAAGGTCGTCAGGATCTCTTCCGGCGTCATGCCGATGGCCTTCAGCAGGATGGTCACCGGCATCTTGCGGCGACGGTCCACGCGGAAGTAGAGGTAATCCTTGGGATCGAACTCGAAGTCGAGCCAGGAGCCACGGTAGGGAATGATCCGCGCCGAGAACAGCAGCTTGCCCGAGGAGTGGGTCTTGCCACGGTCGTGCTCGAAGAACACACCGGGAGAACGGTGCAGCTGGGACACGATGACCCGCTCGGTACCGTTCACCACGAAGGAGCCATTGTTGGTCATGAGCGGAATCTCGCCCATGTACACTTCCTGCTCCTTGACTTCCTTGATCGTTTCCTTGGCCGCTTCCTTGTCCAGGATCACCAGACGGACGCGGGCGCGCAGCGGGGACGCGAAGGTCAGGCCACGCTGCTGACATTCCTTCACATCAAAGGCCGGCTCACCGAGATTGAACTGCACGAATTCCAGCCGGGCGTTGCCGCTGTGGCTGGAAATCGGAAAAATTGAATTGAAGGCAGCTTGAAGACCTTGATTGGCCCGCGCTGAAGGCAGAGTATCCGCCTGCAGGAAGGACGCATAGGATTCAAGCTGAGTGGCCAGCAGATAAGGCACATTCTGTGCAGTCGCGCGCTTGGCGAAACTTTTACGAATGCGCTTTTTCTCGGTGTAGGAGTACGCCATAGATGCTCCGGGTCTGAGAAGTCGGACGTCAGAAGACAAAAGACAGCATTTCGGACACTTGATTCAACGCAAAACGCGCTTTAATCTGCATCGAACGCTCTTTTTTGCCGACTGGAGCCCGCCAGGTGTGGCAGGAGAAAACAGAAAGCGCAAAAGGGCCGATGCCAAAATGGCATCAGCCCTCCGCACGAGGACGAAATTACTTGATTTCGACCTTCGCGCCAGCGTCTTCCAGCTGCTTCTTCAGTGCTTCGGCGTCGGCCTTGGCAATGCCTTCCTTCACGGGCTTCGGAGCGCCATCGACCAGGTCCTTGGCTTCCTTCAGGCCCAGGCCGGTCACGGCGCGGACAACCTTAATCACTTCAACCTTCTTGTCGCCGGCGGCGTTCAGCACGACGGTGAACTCGGTCTGCTCTTCAACGGCAGCGGCAGCACCGCCAGCGCCAGGAGCGGCCACGGCCATGGCGGCAGCGGACACGCCGAACTTCTCTTCGAACGCCTTGACCAGGTCGTTCAGGTCCATAACGGTCATCGCGCCAACGGCTTCGAGGATGTCTTCTTTGGTAATTGCCATCTCAAAATACTCCAGATCTAATTTCGTACGAATTGCCGGGAATCGACCAATCAGGCCGCGGCTTCTTCTTCACGCTTCTTGGCAAGCGCAGCCAGCAGACCAGCAAAGCCAGAAACCGGCGCTTGCATGACGCCCAGCAGCTTGGCCAGCAGTTCTTCGCGGCTCGGGATCGACGCCAGGGCTTGCACGCCCGCCTTGTCGAGAACCTTGCCTGCGTAGGAACCGGCCTTCAGCACGAGCTTGTCGTTGGTCTTGGCGAAGTCGGCCAGGACCTTTGCAGCGGCAACGGGATCGGCGGAAATGCTGTAAATCAGCGGGCCGGTCATTTGGTCGGCCAGGCCAGCGAACGGGGTGTCCGCCACGGCGCGGCGAGCCAGGGTGTTCTTCAGCACTCGCAGATAAACGCCGGACTCACGGGCCTTGGAACGCAGCACGGTGAGATGACCCACCTCGATACCTGCGTACTCCGCCACCACGATGGTCTGGGCGTTCGCTACTTGAGCCGACACCTCGGCCACTACGGCCTTTTTGTCGTCGAGATTCAGACTCAAAGTCTTTCCTCCTATCAAGTCAACACGCGATGAAGGGACTCATCGCACCTACGGCGACCTGGATCAGGAGCAGCTCCCCCACCGGGGTGGGAGAAATAAATCCTGTTCTGGAACACCGTCTACGCAGGCTCTCAATGATTAAGCGAGTGAGCGAAGCCACCCGCGCCTGCGGTCTTTGACGATCCGCCCGCCCCGAAGGACGGACGGCCCAAAGTTCTGTTACTGCTGCGCGGTCACGGTGGCGGGTTCCACGCGGACACCGGCGCCCATGGTGGACGACACGGCAACCTTGCGCAGATACACGCCCTTGGAGGCAGCAGGCTTGGCCTTCACCAGCGCGTCGATCAGCGCATTCACGTTCTGCTGCAGCGCTTCGACGGTGAAGGAGGCACGACCCACGGTGGCGTGGATCAGGCCGGCCTTGTCGGTACGGTACTGAACCTGACCGGCCTTGGCGTTCTTCACGGCGGTGGTGACGTCCATGGTCACGGTGCCGACCTTCGGGTTCGGCATCAGGCCACGGGGACCGAGGATCTGACCCAGGGCACCGACCACACGCATGGCGTCGGGGGTGGCGATACACAGGTCGAAGTCGATGGTGCCGCCCTTGACCTGCTCGGCCAGATCGTCAAAACCGACCACATCCGCGCCGGCAGCGCGAGCGGCTTCAGCCTTTTCGCCCTGGGCAAACACGGCCACACGGACGGTCTTGCCGGTACCGGCCGGCAGCACCACGGAGCCACGCACCAGTTGGTCGGACTTCTTGGCGTCCACGCCGAGGTTCACGGCGATATCCACGGACTCGTCGAACTTGGCGGTGGCGTTTTCCTTCACCAGCGCCAGGGCGTCGGTCAGGGTGTAGGTCTTGTTGCGGTCAACCTTGGCACGCAGGGCCTGAACGCGCTTGGACAGCTTTGCCATGTTAGAGGCCCTCCACGGTGATGCCCATGCTGCGGGCGGAGCCGGCGATGGTGCGAATAGCGGCTTCGACGTCGGCAGCTGTGAGGTCCTTGACCTTGACCTTGGCGATTTCTTCGCACTGGGCCTTGGTGATCTTGCCGACCTTGTCGGTATGGGGCTTGGCGGAACCCTTCTGGATGCCGGCAGCCTTCTTGATCAGGATGGTGGCCGGGGGAGACTTCATCACGAAGGTGAAGCTCTTGTCGGCGAAGGCGGTGATCACCACCGGGATCGGCAGGCCGGGCTCGATACCTTGGGTCTGGGCGTTGAACGCCTTGCAGAACTCCATGATGTTGAGGCCGCGCTGACCGAGGGCGGGACCGATGGGGGGGCTGGGGTTGGCTTTGCCTGCAGGAACCTGCAGCTTGATGTAGCCAATGATCTTCTTTGCCATCAGGCAACTCCTTTTTGAGTGTTAGCGCACGGCGACTGCCGCGCTCCTCGAACCCTTGCGGGCGCAAAACGGGGCACCTCCTGGGAGGTGCCCCACATGGATCAGGTCTTCTCGACCTGACCGAAATCGAGTTCCACCGGCGTGGCACGACCAAAGATGGTCACGGACACGCGGATCTTGCTCTTCTCGTAGTTCACGTCTTCGACGGAACCATTGAAATCGGTGAAAGGGCCTTCCTTGACCCGAACCATCTCACCCACTTCAAACAGCACCTTGGGACGGGGCTTGTCCACCCCATCCTGCATCTGCTGCATGATCTTCTCGACTTCCTTCTCGGAGATCGGAGTGGGCTTGTTGGCCGTACCGCCCACAAAACCGGTGACCTTCGGCGTGGACTTGATCAGGTGCCAGCTGTCGTCGTTCATCTCCATTTCCACCAGCACGTAGCCGGGGAAGAACTTGCGTTCGGAGATGCTCTTCTGACCGTTCTTCATTTCGACCACTTCCTCGACGGGAACGAGAATCTGACCGAAGAAGTCCTGCATGCCAGCGCGGGCAATGCGCTCGACGAGCGCGCGCTGAACCGACTTTTCAAAGCCGGAATAGGCGTGTACCACGTACCAACGCTTGCTCATGATTTTTTCCAGCCCAGAATCAGGTCATAAAGCGCCCATTCGAGCGTCTTGTCCGTAACCCACAGAAAGACCGCCATGATGACCACGAAGGCAAAGACGATGCCAGTGGTCTGAAAGGTCTCCTTGCGCGAGGGCCAGGCGACTTTCTTCGTTTCGGCTACGGTTTCCTTGGCGAAGATGCCAAAGCGCTGACCAGGCTCGGTTTTCCAGGCCACAGAAGCGCACAGGGCAACACCTGCAAGAACAGACAGGACGCGAAGCACCATTGCCTGCTCGGAGAGCAGATAGAAGCCCACAACGCCGGCTACCAGTAGAACCAGTGCCAGCGCGAACTTGATTTTGTCGGCCATTGGAACGAAAGTCCGATTGAAACTATGGCAGGGGCAGAGGGAATCGAACCCCCAACCTTCGGTTTTGGAGACCGACGCTCTGCCAGTTGAGCTATACCCCTGCAGCAGAGACTACGAGGCGCCCCGCGGGGGCGAAACGCCTCGAGCACAACGATCGAGAATTACTCGATAACCTTGGCCACCACGCCGGCGCCAACGGTACGGCCACCTTCGCGGATCGCGAAACGCAGACCTTCTTCCATGGCGATCGGAGCAATCAGCTTCACCGTCATGGAGATGTTG
>JGI24215J29973_1001775_pt1 | contig 16530 bp, 15 predicted proteins | sample EnhBioin_Aerobic_3_FD_29973 | JGI IMG/M metagenome (IMG submission 29973) | reverse complement strand
TGTTTTTCGTCGGCACCGACGACCCGTCGATCAACGCCAAGCGGGTCGCCATGCGGGTCATGGAGGGCGGGCACGACGTTCCCATCCCAAAGATCATCGCGCGCTACACCCGGTCGCTGGCGTGTTGCTACTTTGCTGCCTGGCTGGCTGACCGCACCTACGTCTACGACAATTCGGTCGACGACGCCCGCGCCAGGCTCCTGTTTCGCGCTTCCCAAGGTCAGTTGGTGAAAACCTACGGTGAGATCAATGCGTGGGCCAGAGAGATCGCGCAAAGGCTGCTTCCCGTTCTCTCGGACGAACCGCCCGCGTCGCCACTGGCGTGACCTGTCGCCACGCTACTTGCGAAGCGCTGCCTTCCAGTCGCGGAAGACGTCGAGGTCCACGCCGTCCGGGTAGTTCAGCAAACCGGGAGTGAAGCCCTTCTTGCCCTTTTCGCCGTACTGCCAGATGACTTGCCTGGTCTTGCGGTCGATCACCACAACCCGGTCGTTCAGGTCGTCCACCACCAGGACATCGCCGGTATCGGGCAGTTCCCGCGCAATCGAGCAGTGGTCCAGCATCCCGTCACCGTCCTTGACGAAGTATTCCCAGGTGATCTTGCGTGTCGCCGGGTCGAAGATCACGACGCGACCGGGCTTCCAGAAATCCGCCACGATGACCTGCTTGCCGTCCACGGTCGGGAAGGCATCCGAGGGGTAGCGGATGTTGGGCGCCTTGACGCTCCACAGCACCTTACCTTCGCGGGTGATGCGCGAGATCCAGGCGTCCCTGATTTCGGTAATCAGGATGTCGCCGTTGTCCATCGGCGTCGCCCCGTTGGGGTAGGCCAGTTCGTGCGGCGGATTGTGCCGGCACCGGCCCGGCGTGCCCCATTGGCTGACGACCTTGTTGTCCGTGGGGTCGATGATCAGCACGCGGCAGTTGCGAATGTCGGCGGTGATGAACTTGCCGTCGGCGAGCAGGTGCGCGTCGTCAGGGTAGTTCAACAGCCCGTCGGCGCTGCCGCGGGTGTCGGGTGTGCCGTAGGTCCAGACGAGTGCGCGCTTTTCGTAGTCGACGATGTGAACATCGAAGTTGTCTTCCTCGCTCACGGCCAACTGTTTGCCGTCGGCCGAGAAGTTGACGTCTTCGTTGCCGCGATAGACCTTCAGGTTCGGCGAGGGAAATTCCCAGACGATACGCTTGTCGGGCGCCACTTCCAGCAGGCGGTTGTTGCGCCGATCGGCGATGACGATCGGGTAAGGTGGCGGTTTGCCCCCGGACGGCACCGGGTTCTTGCGGTTTCCCGTCACTGGCGGATTTCAGAGACTTTCCATCACCACTCGCTGATTCAGCGGCTGCACCGGTCGGGCATTGTCGGCAAAGCGCTCCCGATAGCGCGCCAGTTGGCCGGCGGAGAGCTCCAGCGCTTGCTTGAGCACGATCCAGTCGACGCCCTCGGTGCAGGGCGGGCTGGTCAGGGAACCCGGATAGCGGTAATAGCGGCGCGAGGTCGGCAGGAGGCGGCTGACGTCGACCATGATCCCCGGCGGCGCATGATCGCCGTCGGCACGTGCCGGAATGAGCGGCAACAGTGCGGCCAGCAGAGGGTTTTCGGCGCCAAGGCGAAACAGCACCACGACCGCCAGCAACTGTCCGGAGGGGCTCTTGTGCAGCAGATGCGCAGCCATCGGGAACTCCTCCCCGGCGATGCGGTCTCCACTCGGGGTGTGAAAGTGGAACTGCTGCAGCGCGTAACGCTGGGTGCCGATGTACAACTGGTTGCCATTGCCGAAGCGCACGCGTACCGTGTGCCCGTCGTCGGCGATCTTCAAGGGCGATGCGCGGTAGTCGAAGGTCAGGGGAGGCAGCTTCTGACGCGTGGGGGCAGTGATGTCGATTGGCGACTGCTGGCGCCCGGTCTCGCAGGTCGATGCCCAGGCGTGGGCGGCGGACAGGACAGCCGCCAAGAGAAGCAACACAAGGTGTTTCATGGCGGATGTCACAACGTGCGCTCTGCCGATGCCGCGACGGCTTGCTCAATCCATTGCCGAACCGATGGACGTTGCCATTGTTGCTGCGCGTAGGCAGCCAGCCTGTCGGGTACGGCATCGCCGTTCATGACCAGGCGGTTGAGCATCAATGCCAGGTCTGTGTCGGCAATGCTCCATTCGCCGAAGAGATCGGTTGCGCCTTTGCCGAGCAGCGCGTCGCTGGCGGCAAAGAGCCTGTTGGCAGATGCCCTGGCTGCGTCCGAGAGCGGTTGGTCGCTCGGTTTCAGGAATACCACTTCGGTCGGGCGTTCCTGCCGAATCGCCAGGAAGTCGCTGCGCAGCCAGGCCTGAATCTGCCGGGCCCTGGCACGGGGGCGAAGCGCGCCTGGAAAGATGGCGCGGTAGCCTGGGCTGGGGAAGGCCTCGTCAAGGTACTCGGCGATGGCCGACGATTCGGCAAGGCTGAAATCACCATGCCGCAACATCGGCACGCGACAGGTGAGCGAAGTGGATGCATACTCGGCACTGTAGTTTTCGCGTGCCGCCAGATCCAGCGAGCGGATGGCGAAGGCCAGGCCCTTCTCCTGCAGCGCGACGAAGGCGGACATCGCGTACGGGCTGAGAAAACGCGACTCGACGTAAAGAGTGAGTTGATTGGTGGCCACCGTGGTCTCCTTGCGGGCTTGATTCCCGCGATTATGCGCCCTCCCGATGCGACGCAGGCGCAGCCATCGAAAGTCTCGTCCTGGACGTGTGCGGGCTGGTGGTACGGCGGCAGGTGGCCCTGACCGCCCTTGGTGTGATCATTTCCACGTCACCTGCTGAGCGCTCGCCGGTGGCGCCGCGCAGACCCGTCTGACTGCGCGATGCATTTCTGGAAGGCTTCAGTGTCGTTCTGCTCGTCGACGCGGTGCGCGCGGCGAATGCGCTACCCGATCACGGTGAGCGGGCGCTGGCGCCGATGTGCGCGCTTGGCGCGACTGCCGGAGATCTCGCCGAGGTGCACGCGTGATCCCGGGTCCGCTGGCTAGCCCAGTTCGCGGGCGACCACTGCCACTGAACCGGCGTCCGGGAGTCTGGCGAGGTGTGCGAGCATGTAATCCTTGACCAGGCCAAGCAGTTCATCGACGCGGTTTGCCGGCATACCGATCTCCGCGGCGACGGCGCGTACGGCAAGCAGTTCTTCGGCAATCAGCGAACCGTCGGCATAGGCGACCAGGAGGCAAGTGGCCAGGACCATGTCGCGTTGTGCCGCGGTCGGGAAGGCGCCGGCCGGGTTGATGTTCTGCGTCTCGGTCTGCAGCGAGTCGAAAGCCGGCCAATCATCGGCGCCGTTGCGACAGGCGTCATAGAACTGACGAATCAGCGTGACTTCCTCGGCGGTCCGGGCGCCGTCCACCTGGGCGATGCGCAGCAGTAACTGGGTGGCGGCGACCGTCTGGTCGGCACTGAGCGAAACGTCGGCAAACTGTGGAAACATGGCAACTCCTTTAGAGGTTGATCTGACGCCGGCAATCGGCGAGCCGGGTCTGGACTTCCTGGACCGATAGCGAGCGGAAGCGTTGCGGCAACAGTGAGCGCCGTGAGGTTTCCGAAACGGCCAGCATCTCCATGTAGCGCACCATCGCGACCTCCTGTGGCGGCATGAAATCGTCGATGGCACGGGCCAGGACAGCGGCGGTCAGGGGCGTCCGTTCGCGCTCGGCGAATTCGGCGGCGAGCAGGGCAACGGCTTCGAGATCGGCGTTCGAATAGCCGTCCAGCGCCTCGCAAGCGTCCTGCAGGGCGGCGGCGTCGAGTTCGCGCGCCACGTCGTAGCGCCGGAAAACGGCGCCGACGACAGCCGCCCGTTCGGCGGCCGTTTCGGCGTAGAAGAAGGGGATCTTGCGGTCGAGGCGTCCCGGACGCTTGATGTCGGTATCGAGCTTGTCCGGGCGGTTGGTCATCAGGATGAACAGGACCTCACCGCGGTTCTCGGGGTCGGACATGAACTCCTTGAGGCGGGCGATGACCCGCGACCCGGTGCCGCCGTCGGAGTCGCCGCCGGTGCCGAAACTGCGGTCGCCTTCGTCGATGACCAGGGCAATCGGCCCCATGGCCTTGACTGTCGCCAGTACGCGTTCGAGGTTCGCCTCGGTCGAACCGACCCACTTGGAGCGAAAATTCTTCAGCGCCACGCCCGACAGTCCGGCTTCCTTGAGAAAAGCCTTGATCACGAAGGTCTTGCCGGCGCCCATCGGTCCGACCGCCAACAGCCCCATCGGCGCGCGCGCCCGGTCGCCACTGCGGATCAGGCGAGCGATTTCGAGCAGCTCACCCTTGATGTGCTCGTTGCCGCCGACGGTATCCAGCCCATGGCGAGGCTCGATGAACTCGATCAGGCCGGCACACTCTTTCTCGATCAACTCGCGCTTGCGCTGGCGGACGACGGCCATCATCTCGTTGGCCGGGTCCTCGGCATCGGGCAGTGCGCGCGTGGGATCGACGAGTTGCTGGATTTCGCTCGGAGCCATGCCGGCAGTGATGGCCGCCAGTCTTTGTGCCCGCTCGGCGGCGTTCGGGCTGCCCGCCAGCAGTTCGGCAATCAGGCTTCGCCGCTGCATCTCGTTCAGGCCCTGCGGCGCTTCGCTGGCGACGATGCTGGCCAACTGGATAAGGCGTAGTCCGGCTGTCTGGTCAGCCAGGAGATCTGCCTCGCTGTTCGGCATGGTCGGTGCGTAATGCCGTATCGCCGCGCGGCGCGCCTCGTGGTCGGGCACCGGCAACTCGATGGCCACCACTCGTGGATGCGTCAGCAAGGCCGGGCTGATGTCGGCCAGCGATTCGCTCACCAGAATGACGACGTTGTCGCGATCGGCGAACTCCTCGTCCAGCGACCAGCGGTGCAGCGCGGTGAAGGCGCCGCGCTCGTCGAGAGACAGGAAATGCGGCTCGGCGGCCGGAAAGATCGTCCCGGCGTAGGGAATCAGCAGCGCACTCGAGCGTTGTTCGAGCATCTGCCGTTCGAGCGATTCGAAAATGCCGGCCAGTCCCTTGCCTTCGAGATGACGGTACAGCTCGGCCTTCCCCTGCGGACTGCTGCCGTGGACGACACGTACGCCGCGGTCGACGCTCAGTTCGAAGACCTGTTGCTTGTTGTCCTTGAGCAGCACGTCGCTGAGGAAGGGCAGCAAGGTGTAGTAGCGGTCGCCGACCTGGTAGCGGTCGAAGACATTACGGTAGAGGACGAAAACCGACGCCTCGCCGGCCAGGTACTTTTGCCGCAGCGTCTCCGCCCAGGCCGGCAGCGGCGGCCGGATGGCGCTTTCGGTATAGGAGGTGTTGCCGGCGTTGGTCATGGAGTTGTGGCGCGCCTACATTGACTTGCCGGCAGCATCGGCCTGCGTCGTCCGCGCGCGCTTCATTTCCTCGAGTTGCTGGCGCGCCGTCACGGCGCCGCTGCTCTGACGAAGCTTGGCGAGCTTGACGTCGAGGTCGGAATCGCGCAGTTCGGAGCCCATCTTGGCTTCGGCGACCGTCGTCTTGATGTGTTCGCGGACGTTGTCGAGCGCCCGCACTTCGGCATCGACCGACAGGCCATCGAGCTGATTCTGGATTTTCAGGCGGGCTTGCGCGCTGAGCATCTGCGCCAGCATGCGGTCCTTCTCGTCCTTGAGCTTCTGGATCTCGGACTTGACCTGCATCAGCGCGTCCTTGGCCTCCTGCGCGTCGTTGCGCGCCTGTTCCATATCCTGTTCGAGCGTCTTGATACTCGCGTCGAGCGAGTTCTTCTTCTGGATCAGGACGATGCCCAAGTCATCCTGGCCGGTGGCCAGCGCCGTATTGAGGTCGGCGGTTACCGCTGCCAGTTCGCTGCGCTCGCCTTCAAGCCGCGCCGAAATGTCCTCGCGGCGGCGCATGATCGCCGCCGTCGCGCTCTTCAACTTGCCGTACTTCTCGATCATCGAGTCGATTGCGTTCTGGTAGGCAATCTCCGGGTGCCGCTTTTCCACGTCGGTGATCCACAGCGAGACGAAGCCCGACCAGAGGTTGGACAGACGCCCCATGAAATTGATCTCAGCCATCGCCTTCTTCCTTTCGTAAACCGGTGCCCCGGCCAAACATGCGTAAACTGGTGACGTTGATCGTCATCAGTCGTTCCTAAAGATCAGCCGCGCTCAACCCTTGCCGGAACCAGCGATCGCGACCAGTCGCCGCGCACCGCCGCCGGTCACGGGCATGGCTACGTCGGGCAATACTTCGGCCAGGCCGCTCGCCAGATCCGCCTCGATGTCTTCCTGCAGGCGCAGCTTGCCGACGGCCTCCTCAAGCCGGCTGCCGACGTCCTCGGACGCCGGCAGTGTCATGATCGTCTGGTAGATTTCGTCGAGTTGGTCGGGCATGGACAGCATTGCCGCCTCGAGCGCCCGCCGCCGGCTCAGCATCCGGTTGTGCCGCTCGATCAGCGCCGCGTAGTCGCTGCGCGCCTTCTGAAGCTGCCGGGTATCGGTCCCCGGGCGCGGCGCCGCGAGTTCCTTTTCAATGCCGGCCAGCTTGCCATCGACTTCCCGCAGGTTGATCGATTCCACCCTGTCGTCGATCACCAGCGCGGACAACCACAAGCCGAGATACTCGACCGTCGCGTCGTCGAGCTGTTCGACGTCCCGGTAGGCGAGTCGAGACAGGCCGGCTTCCGCGCGCTGGTAGAGCGAGCCGACGCGCTCGAGCATTCGCTGATAGGTGCGCAGCCGCGTCGAGAACCCGTCGCGCTTGGCGGCGCGCTTCTGCAATTCGGCGATTAGCTGCTCACGCGATGCCTGCCGCGCCTTGGCCCGCCAGCGGCGGTCAACCTTTTCGCGAAAAGTTGGCAGGGACGGGATGTGCAGGGCGGCGAGAACCTCGCCGGCGGCAAAGGCAATCAGCGGTACGGCGCCGACGCCGAAGCCGAAGGGAATCGACAGCAGTGCTCCCGCCGCCAGGGAGCCGAGAAGTGCGTAGAGATTGGCCTGACTGGTCAGGACCTCCCTGACGTAGGGTGGCTTGCCTTCGGTCATCGCTAGATCGTCACCCTGACCTGGCCCTTGCCGGGACTCGCATGCAACTGGTTGAGTATGCGTTCCTCGAGGCCCTGGGCCTCCGCCGAGCGCTGCCACGCCGCCGAGCGCGGGCGTGGCTCGCCGACCACGAAGTCATCAGCGACGCGCGCCGGCTGCGTCGACAGGACGATGACCCGGTCGCCGAGCATCAGCGCTTCGGTCACGTCGTGCGTCACGAAGACGACCAGACACGGCCATGACCGGTACAGATCGATGAGCAGTCTCTGCATTTCCTCGCGCGTCTGGGCATCGAGCGCGCCAAAGGGCTCATCCATAAGCAGTATCTTCGGCCGCAGGACCAGTGCGCGCGCCAGTGCCACGCGCTGGTTCTGGCCGCCCGAGAGCTGTGCCGGACGCAGGCCGGCCTTGTCCGCCAGACCGACCGCCTTGAGCATGTCGGCGACGCGCTGGCGCCATTCGGCTTCCGGCACGCGCGACTTCCACAGCTTGAGCCGAAACGGGAAGGCGACATTGTCGAACACCGAAAGATCCGGACGATTGGCATAGCGCTGGAAAACCATCACCGAGTCGTCATGGGCGCCCTGGCACTCGCTGCCGTCGATCAGGACGCTGCCCGAGGTCGGCGTCCTGACACCCATCGGCCGCACGCCGCCGAGCATGTGCAGCAGCGTGCTCTTGCCGCAGCCGGACGGTCCCAGCAGCATGTTGATGCCCGGCTTGTCGAAGCTCAGGGTGACGCGGTCGATGACGCGCGTGACGCCACCGGTTTCCGCCGGGTACTCCTGGACGATATCTTTGACGACGACGGACACCGACGTCGCGCCAGCCGTCTCTGCCGGCTTTGCTGCCGCCACTGCGGTATTCACTGCTGGGTCTCCCACGGATAAAGGCGGCGCTTGAGCCAGATCATCAACTGGTAGGTGGCCAGGGCGAGGGCAATGATCACCATGATGCCGGCAAAGACCTGATCCCAGGCGCTGAAGCGGCGGGCGTTCTGAATCAACTGGCCAAGCCCCTCGCGGGCATTCACGTATTCGGCCACCGTGATGTAGGTCCACATCACCGAGAAAGCGACGATCACCGCGTCGGCGATGCGCGGCATGGCCATCGGTACGACCGCGCTGCGGATGCACTCCCAGGGTGTGGCACCCAGGTCGCGGGCGCCTATCCAGTAGCTTTGTGGTACCGCCTGAATGGCGTCGCGGACCATCGGAATCAGGTAAACGACCGCGCCGATGAACAGAAAAGCGATCTTCATCGACTCGCCGATGCCCATCCACATGACGAGAATCGGCAATAGCGCCACCACCGGTGCCGAGCGGAACGGGTCGACAAGCGGTGACAAGGCGGCGTTGACCTGCGGTGCAGCGCCCATGACGATGCCGATCGGAATGCCGATGAGAATGACCAGCAGGCCGGCGACGATCAGCCGGCCGACCGACCACAAGGTGGCCGTCATCAACATGCTTTGCCCGTCGTTCCAGGCCAGGTAGCCGAACGCCGAAACGACCTGCCACGGTGCCGGCAGCTTGGTCGGGCTGACCAGCCCGGAAGCCGCGACGGCGCTCCACAGCAGCAGCAGGGCGAGCACCGAGCCGACGCCGAGCAGGCGCCGCCGCTGCGGGTCCGGCGGCGCGTAAGGGTTCCAGAACTCGCGCATGGCCGCTGATCTAGCGGCCGCCGAAAACGGCTACCCGTGTCGTCCGGTTGATGGCCCGACAGTCTTCGAGCGACAGACCTTCGATGGCGGCATTGACTTCGTTGCACAGCGGGCGGTCGGGGCCATAGCCGACGATCTTGAAGCGCTCGCGCGGAAACTCCCATTGTTTGACCAGATAGTCGACGACGGCCCGTGCGCGGGCCGCCGAAAGACGTTGATTCACCTCGCGCGAGCCCGTCGAGTCGGTATTGCCGCTGACCTCGAAGTAGGCCTTGCCGTTGTTCTCGATGAACGGCACCATTTCGCTATCGACGGTCTTCTCGGCGCGCTTGCTCAGTTCAGCACTGCCGGAAGGGAAACCGACGGTGACCGGCTTGGTCACTATGGCTTCCTTCTTCGTCGCTTCCTTGAGCGACGTTTCGGTGAAGGTGGTCTGCGGCTGTGCGGCGGCGGCCGCCGCCGGCTTGTCGCGGGCGAGCATCGCCTTGATGAAGCGGTAGTCGAAGCTGTCCTGCGGCGCAATCACCGGTGACTTCGGATTGGCGAGCGCACCGGCCTTGCGGTAGATCTCGTCGAAACGCTTGTAAACGCGCTCGTAGTGGTTGGTGCCGCCGGCAAGTCCGAGGATGCGAGCGTTCTCCTCGACGCCGGTCCACACCACATTCGCGAACAAGCTCTTGACGAACGGTCGGCCTTCCTTGTCGGCGAGGAGCTTGAAGAACTCCTCGGTCTTCACCAGCGCTTCCACCGCGTTGTCGGGGTTGGCGCGCGCTGCCGGGACACCTTCCATCCAGCCTTCGACGAACTTCTGGACGACTGCCTGACCCTCCGGCTTCGCCAGCAGGCGTGAGTCGCAGACCATCACGTCGAAGATCAGGTTGGTCGCCGTCTTCGTCGAATACACGACATGCGCGCCCTTGACGTTGCGCAGGGCCAGTGCTAGGTCCGGATCCCAGAGCGCGGCCGCATCGACGTGGCCCGATTCGAACGCCGCACGCACGCCGGCGGTGCCTTCATCGGCATTGATGAAGACTACCTTGACACTTTCCTTCTTGCGCGCGGTCAGCGAGGAATTATCGAGTGCGTCGATCAGCATGCCATGCGACGGCGTGAACTGGAGGAGGGCGACCGAACGTCCGGCGAGATCCTCGATCGACTTCACGGCCGGATCGCTGGCGATCACCGCGTCGCCGCCCTGCGTGTTGTCGACGACCATCACCGCCCGGCCGTCGAGGCCGGCGTTGCGCAGGTTGGGCTGCTCCTGTGCCCAGAAGTCGGAAGTGCGCCACGCGCACTGGGCCGCGCCGGACTCGAAAATGGTTGCCAGGGTCGGGATGTCGTCCTGGATCACGAAGCGAACATTGACGTCCTTCTTGCTGTAGATCGATCCCGGCTGGGTGTCCAGGGCATTGCCGTTGGCGACCAGCGCCGGTGCATAGCCGTGAAAGCTGACCAGACTGACCTTCAACGGGTTGGCCGGGCTGCCGAGCGGCGCATTCTTGTCGTCGGACTGGGATGCCTTCGCCGCCGTCGCTGCCGGCTTGGGTTTGGCCGGTGCTTCGGCAGTTACAGTCGCCGGTTTCGCGGTGGCCGCTTCGCCGCCGCCACCGCCAAAGCGCTCCTTGAGGCCGAAGTTCCAGGCGAGCGAACCGGCCACGCCGATAACGATGATGGAAATAAGGCCCTTGGCCATCGGTGTGAGTTGCGCCATGTGGTTTCTCCTTGCGTAATTCTCTGCTGTGTCAGGCGTCTTTGAAGCTGGTCGGGATCTCGCGCAGGCGCTCGATCTCGGCGTCCATGCGGCGGGCTTCGCGCGCTGTCGATTCGCGAGCCGCTCGCAGACCCGCTTCCACGCTCGTCGCTTCCTGCGCCGCGCGCGTCACTTCACGTTCCAGCAGTTGTTCGAGTTCGGCGATCTGCTTGCGAATCGCCGCGGTCGAGTTGTCGAGAGCCAGCTTGATCTGGTTCACAACTTCTGCCGACTGTTGCTCGCGATCCTGCAATTGGGCGTTCAACTGTTGCTTGTAGGCATTGAGCACCGAGATCTTTCGATCGGCATCGGCGATGCAGTCGCCGATTTGCCAATTGTCATCAGCCGCGTCCATCGCCAGCACGGCCGCCTTGCGCGTCCCCGCGTCCATCGCACGCAGTCCGTCGAGCAGGCGCAGGAGCTTCTCGGCCGGGTAGGGGGAGTCTGGCACGCCAGCGGCAGCGAAGATATCCGCCAGCGCGATGCCTTCCGCATCGCCAGCCAAGGGGTCGCTCGGGGCAGGGGCAACCGCTCGCGGCGCAACTGGCGAGACGTCGACCGATTCCTGCGGCATCCGGCCTGGGGCCGCATCCGCCTCGGCGACGGCGCTCGCGCCGGCGGTATGGGCTTCTGCCTCGCTGGCAGCCAGTCGCTCGTCTTCCGAGAGTTCGACCAGCTTTGCACGTGCGAGAAAATTCAGGATACCCTTCATTCCACCTCCCGGGATGGTAGACAATCTAGACAATCACGCGACTGCGCAGGATTCAGAGTCGGCGGATTATACGAACGAAACGGTCTGCAGCGAGAATCCCAGATAAAGAAGAAACAGAGTATCTCCGTCCTTGGCCAGCACAGTCAAGCCGCGCTGGCCTGGCCCGGATGGGGCTGGCGCGAGCGGCCGAGCCTGGTCTGGCAAGGCGCGCTGGGCTTCTTCGCCGCCTAGCGTTGGCCGAGGACGAGCGGGAAGTCGGGTACGCCGCTGGGGACGATGGTCACTGGCGATTGAGCGCCCTCGGTGAGCGCCTTGACACGTTCCGAGACATAGAGATCCAACATCTTGTGCGTGATGCGACCAGACTTGTTGTAGTCGGCTTTTCCACGCAGCCCCTCGAGGATGGCCTTGGTAAACGCGCCATTGCCCCAGTCCGAGGATTCCTGGGCGTACTGGCGCCCGGTAGCCGCGGCGAAAACGATGACGCCGTTGTCCGCACTCGACAACTCATTGATGACGGCGGTGGTATCGAGGCGGAGCGAGCGCGTGCCGGTGCCCAGCACATTGCCCGCATGGCAGGTGTCGATGAAGAACATCGCCTTGCCAGGCAGGGAGACGAGCGTGTTGCGGATCTCGCTGAAGATCACGCCGGTGCGTTTCAGGGCCTTGATGTTGACGTCCTGCGGCAGGAAGTAGTAGGTGCCGTCAGCATCATTGACGCCGTGGCCGGCAATGAAGACCATCGCGACGTCGCGCGCGGTGAGTTCCCGGCGGATCCACTCGAGCCCGTCAAGGACGTCGTCGCGCCTGGCGCCGCTGTCGGTGAGCAGGCGCACCGAAACCTTGCGATAAAGGCCGCCTTCCTGGGTCTTGAAGAAATTCGACAGGTCGGTCGAGTCCTTGGCGGCGAACTCGAGCTGGATCGCCGGATCCTGGTACTTGCTGACGCCGACCGCGAGCACGTAGAGCGCCGGCCGCAGGTCCACCCCTCCGGCGGCGCCGGCCGGTGGCACCGCGCCGCTGGACGCATTCGCCGCCGCCTCCTTGGCCGCGGCCGTTGCCGGCTTCTTGAGCGTCAGCGTCGCCTCGGGCGAGACACCGTGCTTGTTCTCGGCGAACAGGAGGAGTTGCGCGTCGAGCCCCGACACGGGAAGCGGTACCTCGTAGATGCTTTCGTTGCTGTCCGAGCGGGAACTCCGCAGCGAGGAAAGCGGCGGCAGGGCGACGGGTTGGCCGTTCACGCGCGCGCGCAGCCTCGTCACCGGCGCGTCAGCCGGCGCACGGACGGCGAGCTGCACTTTGATCTCGCTGCCGCCCGCCGTACCCACGGTATCGGGCGAGACGATGCGAACCGTCGGCGGCAGTCGTTCGCGAATCGCCTGACCACCGGGTGGGGCCGCTGCGCCGGCCGGGAGTGCGGCCAGCGCAGCGCTGCCACTGCCCTTGCCGATCACTTCACTGAGCAGCTCCGGTCGGTAGTACTCGGCACGGAAGCGCGACACCGGATAGAAATCCGCTGCCTGCGCCGGGCCGCGATCGACTTGCCAGCCGACCAGGTTTTCGCCTCCCGGGCTGGCGGCGAAATGGCCGCCCGGCGTCCACATCACCCAGCGGCGTCCATCCGCTTGCGGGAAGAAAACGAGTTGCTCGCTGCCGTCCTGTTGCCGATACCAACGCAGCGTGCCATCGCTGAGTGCGGCAACCACCCAGCGTCCGTCGTCGCTGGTGTTGATCTGCCATACTGTGGCGGGCGCGGCGGTCCGCCACAACTCACGGCCGTTGCGGTCATACAGACGGATCTGGAAATTGGTCGCGATGGCAACACGGCTGCCGTCGCGCGCGACGCTCGCCGACAAGGACCACTCGTTGGCGTCCAGGCCAATCCCTTTGCCGTTGATCGACGGCTGTTGGCGTTCAAACCAGTTGTCTACCATGGTCTTGGCTGCCGATGTTCGCGGCGCCTGCCAGTCCTTTCCCGGTTTCGTCCAGGCGAGCTGGCGAATGTCGAAGGCATCGCCGCTACTCCCGGGCCGGGTTTCCTGGAAGGCCAGTGCGCCCCCATCCGCCGCCAGGCGGAAGCGGCTGCGCAAGTTGCGGAAGTCGAGCAAGCTGTTGCCGACGGCAAACAGCGGCTGACCGTTGGCGGCAAGCACTCCCCAGGCAGGATCGGCGGTCGCATAGAGCAGGCTGCCGTCGCGGGTGGCGTGCAGCGCCGTGATCGTATTGCGCGCCACCGGAAGTACTGCCGGTTCGCCCTGGCCAGTATCTGGCCAGGCCAGCCGATCTCGCAAATTGTCCCTTGTCGGTGACCCAGCTCCCGGCCGCGTACAGGCGCTTGCCGTCCGCGGACCAGGCGACGACACTCAGGCTGCGTGCCAGGCTCCCCTTGGTGCTAGACAGAACCTTGCGCGTTTTCAGGGTTTTGGCGTCGAGCAGGACGATGTTTCCCTGGTCCGAGGCGCCGACGGCGACGGTCTGCCCATCGGGTGAAAAAGCCAGGCCGAAAGGGATGCCGGTTCCAGCCGGCGTGCTCCGGGACAGCAGCTTGAGTCCTTTCGCTGTGACCTCGTAGGCGCGCACGAAGCCGTCCGCGCTGCTGACCACGACGTTCTTGCCGTCAGGCGACCAGGCTGTCGCATTCACCTCGTTCGAGTAGTCCGCGTCCCCCTGCAGTTCGCGCGCGCCCGTCCAGCCCTCGGCCCCGAGGAAGACGCGTACGCCCTGCCTACCCCACAGTCCGACGACGAGCGTTTTGCCGTCGGGAGAAAACGAGAGATGCGTCACCACATCGGGAAGGGCGGTTATGCGGTGGATGATCTGGCCGTCATGGCGGCGGACCAGATACAGGTCATTGCTCGCCGACCAACCTGCCGCCGCAACAAGCGCACCGTCGGGAGCCATCGCCACCGCATACAGCTTGCCGTCGTTGCCCGCACCGGAAGGTGGTCGGAAAACCGCCAGGAGCGAGCCGCTGGCGGCATCCCAGATGCGGGCGGTCTTGTCTTCGGACGCGGTGACGGCGTAGCGACCGTCACGGTCCATGCCTGCGGCACGAATCGGCGCCACATGGCTGCCGGTTTCGATGCGCAGGCTGGGCGTGGCTTCAACTCCCCGAGCGGTCGCCGGACCGACAGCCAGCAGGCCGCTTAGCAGCCAGCAGGCGAGTGCCCAGCCGCAGTCGCGCCACGTCCACTTGTTTCGCAGCACGCTGGCCGGCCTCGGCGAGAGGGTCAGCAGGAAACCTTCTTGAACTCGATGCGCTGGTCGAGCGCGTCGGACTCGTTACCCTTGCCCGTACCCACGACGGCGCGTTGCGAACCATAACCCTTCGCGGACGTGCGCTTGGCCAGCGTTGGCGTTGTCGCCACCAGCTTCTGCCGGACAAACTCGGCGCGCTGCAGCGACAGGCGCTCGTCCATCTGCTCCGAGGTGCTGCGTCTGGTGTGTCCGGCAACCTCGATGCAGGATGTCTGACGCAAGGACTGCTTGGCGATCTCCGACAACCAAAGCGCATAAGGTTGCTGCTCCTGGCTGAAACCCGTCGCCCCGGGTTTGAAGTCGAAGCGAACGGCCAGTCGGTCGCTCGCCAGGCCCATTTCCACCAGTTGGCCGAAGGCCTGCATGGCGGGCTTCTTGCGACCCAGTTTCTGATTGTCGAGATAGATTCCGGCATAGACGCGCGCCTGATTGCCTGCCGGATTCTTGAGGACCGACTGGTAAAGGGCCAGGGAGTCCTTGTAGTTCTTCGCCTGGTAAGCTTTTTGAGCTTCGCTGATCGTCGATGCGGCGAGCACGGCGTCGATATAGGCTGGATTGATCGGGTCGCCGGCCTTGGTTCCCTGACAGGTCTTCACGTATCCCTCGACAGCCGTATCCTTGGCCCAGACCGGCATTTCGCGGAAGAGCGGCAGCGGCGTCGGATCGAAACCGTCGGGCAGCGAGCGCGCCAGGCCTTTGCTGATGATCTTTCCGGTCTTCAGGTCGGCAAGCGCGAAGCAGATGCGATAGGCATCGCGTTCGCCGTCCGCCTTGCCCTGCAGGTTGATCGGCGTGAAGGTACCGACCATCAGCAAGGGAAGGGCAGAGACGACGTCGCTGCTGAAGGGTTTGACATCGACCTGCTGATAGTTCTCTTTCACCAGTTGAACGACCGACTGCTCCATCGCCACCGTCGCTTCGGTCTGCATGCCGCTGTTTCCGTCCACCAGCGGATCGACGACCATGCTGTACTTTTGATCCTTCGCCAGGTTGGCGTTCGCCAGCAAGTCCTGTGCGGCTTTGCGCACAGCCTGATCATACGGAAGGGCAACCAGCGGTGCTGGTGCCGGCGCTGCCACGGTGGGTTTTTCCTCCGTACTGCTGCAACCGGCGGCGAGAACGCCGACAGCAAGACAAGCGCTCACGAAAAGGCGATCGTGGAATGACATGATTGTTCCCCCTGTTGTTCTTCAATGTTCTTGGACAAGCGATCGCCGGTCGGGTTCGGCGGCGACACGCAAACACGCAATGATTCTACCGTGAGCCAGCTCCAGTCTGGCCGGAGTTGCTCAGGGTTTGCGATAGATCGTTGGTCGCACAGACGACAGCCGATCAGTTATGCCGTTCAGCGATTCGGAATGGCCGACGATGAAGTAGCCGCCAGAAAGCAACCGGGGAATGAGATTCGCGACCACCTTGCGCTTGGTTTCCGTGTCGAAGTAGATCATCACGTTGCGCAGAAAGATGACGTCGAACGAGCCGATCTGAGATGTGAGTGGGCGGGTCAGGTTGACCTGCGCGAAACGAACATGCTGGCGTATGGCGGGTGCGATAAGGAAACTCCCCCGATGCTCGCCCGTTTCCCTGACACAGTACTTGCGCATGCAGGCGTCCGGAATCCCTTCGTTGCGGTCGATCGGGTAGTGACCGGTGCGTGCTTTGGCGAGCACCTGCGTGCTGATGTCGGAACCGAACACCTCCCACGTGACGTTGCTCGGCAGCGTCTCGGCAAGGACCATGGCCATGCTGTACGCCTCCTCGCCGCTCGAACTCGCCGCACTCCAGATGCGAAAGTTCTTGCCCTCGCGGCGTTTGCCGAGGATCTCGTCTCGCAAGAAGTCGAAATGTCGACTTTCTCGAAAGAAGTAGGTCTCGTTGGTGGTCAGGAGATCAACCATCGTCTGCAACTCGCCTGGGTGTTGCCCGCTTGAGACCAGGCGGTAATAGTCGCCGAAGCTGCCGAGCCGGTGTTCGCGGAGGCGGCGCTGCAGACGGCCGACGAGAAGCACCTTCTTGGTGTCGGCCAGACTGATGCCTGCGATCTCATGGATCAGGCGCTGAAAGAGGGAAAACTCCTGCTCGGTGATCACCGGTGGGTCCATCGGCGGGCCTCGTCGGGGCGCCAACGATCGGTTTCG
>JGI24215J29973_1000081_pt1 | contig 16860 bp, 10 predicted proteins | sample EnhBioin_Aerobic_3_FD_29973 | JGI IMG/M metagenome (IMG submission 29973) | reverse complement strand
CCAGCGGAGTCTTTTGCCCGCTACACCGCCGCGATTTCGACAGGCGTCGACGTCATCAGCGCCGTCGCCAAGGCCACCAACAGCGCCGAAATTGCGCGCGCCGCGACGGCCTATCTGATGTTCGTTCAAGCCAAGGAGTTCGCCGGCCGCGAGCGTGCGACGCTGAATGCGGCGTTCGCCGCCAGGGCCTTCGACCCGGAATCGTTCCGCCGCTTCGTCGGCATCGTCAGCGCCCACGATCTCTACATGCATGGTTTCCGCACCTTCGCCACGGCGGAGGCGCGCAATATTGTCGACGAGACCGTCAAGGGCAGCGCGGTAGACGAGGTGAGCCAAATGCGCAGGAAAGCGCTCGAGTCGACCGCCGGGGAGGAAGTCGACGTAGCTCCGGCGCAGTGGTTCAAGGCATCGACGGCGCGCATCGAATTGATGAAAACGGTGGAGTCGGCACTGGACGAGCAGATCCTGGGAGTGCTGGCCCAACAGGAGAAGGTCGCGCTGCGCACCTTGAGCGTGGCGGCTCTGGGCTCTACCGTCGCGGCAGTTGTCGCCCTCGTATTGAGCAGCGTGATGATTCGTCGCCTGACCCGCCGCCTTGGCGGCGAACCGGCAGCCGCCGCAGCGCTCGCTCGCGCCATTGCCGGCGGCGACCTGACGCAGCCGATCCAGGTGGCGCCGGGGGATACGCGCAGCATGATGGCCGCCATGCGCGCGATGCAGGAAAGTCTGCGGGAGATGATCGCCGCCGTGCATGCCACGTCGACCGCGGTATTTTCGCAAGCTACCCGTCTCGCCAGTGCTTCCCGCCAAGTGTCCACGGCCTCATCGGCCAGCAGCGAGTCGGCGCAGACGATCGCGACCGCGGTCGAGCAGTTGTCGACGTCGATTCAGAGCATTGCGGGCAGTTCGGACGCGGTCAACGCCACTTCGAAACAGACAGGCGAGGCGGCGATGGCTGGCAGGCAGATCGTGAGCCGTACGGCCGACGAGATGAAGTCGATCGCCGAGGTGGTCGACGCCTCTTCGCGCTCGGTCAACGAACTTGGCCAGCAATCGCAGGAGATCGCCACGATTGCCAACGTGATTCGCGAGATTGCCGACCAGACCAACCTGCTGGCGCTCAATGCCGCGATCGAAGCTGCCCGCGCCGGCGAACAGGGACGCGGCTTTGCCGTCGTTGCGGACGAGGTGCGCAAGCTGGCCGAGCGGACGCGACGTTCGACGCTGGAAATCTCCTCGACGATCGAAAAGATCCGGTGCTGCATGAGCGAGGCCGAACGGGGGATGGCAGCCGGCACCGCGCGCGTTCGCGACGCGCTGGCCGAAGCAGAGCGTGCCGAGGAGTCGATCGGCGACATCCACTCGTCGGCCGCGGCGGTCATTTCCAGCGTCGACGACATCACGGCTCACCTGCGCGAGCAGAGCAGCACGAGCAAGGAAATATCGCAGAACGTCGGCGCCATCGCCACCAGCAGCGCGCAGGTCAGCGACACCGTCGACTCGATGGCCGGAATCGCGAGACACCTCGAATCGCTCGCCGGCACGCTGCAGCAGTCGGTAAAGCGCTTCCAGATCGCCTGACCTATCCTGGCGCGGGACAGACTGCTGCTCCTGATGACTATGACTGACCCGGGCCTTCGCCGAGCGCAAAGCAGTCGGCGAAGCTCGGCGACCGGCCTGGTACTTCGGCGCCGCGATTGCGATGTGGCTGGCGACAACGCACAGGCCAAGCCAAGGGCCCCGTGGCAGCCGAACGACCGGCCGGCGGCGAGCCCGACCTTCGCCGTCCGCTACATCCGCAGCACCAGCGCATCCGGGTTCCAGCATTCGTCTTGCCTGACCTCAGCGGGCTCGCCTGCCATCTGAACGTCCGCCGGCAACAATGGGGCTTGCCCGATGTACCCGTTCTCCATGCAGCAGGCGTCAGCATCCAGAAAGTCCTTGATGGCCCGCGCCAGTGGCTGCCTGTGCATGGCCAGCGAGTCGCCCAGGCAGCTGCGGGCCAACTCTCGGTCACCCACGGCCACAGCGCGAAGCGCCTCCTCCAGCCGGCGCACTGCTTGTTCCATCGCCTGCCGCGCAAGCGAGAAGTCGCAGCCGCAACGCGGACAGACGCCGTCTTGCGCCAAGCGCGCCCGACACGCCTGGCAACGATCAAGCGTTTCAGGCATCGAGGTAGTACAGGAGATCAGCAAGGGCATCCATCGCCGTCTTCAAGCTTGCGTCTGGTCCGCCGAGCTGATCCTTGACCGCCTCGATGCCGTTTACCAGATCCTCGGCGTCCTCAGTGCCGGCACTGGCCAGCAGGCGCTCGGCCTTCTCGATCAGGGCACCGGCTTCGACGCGCAGGCGTCGACTGTCATCGACCGGCGCTGCCCCAACGCTTGCGCCTGGGCGCCCCTCCTCGCCATCCTGATCACGGAACAGCGCGTCGATTCGATGCCGCGCTTCCCCCAGCTTGTCGCCGGTGAAGCGGCTGATGGCATTGTCGATGGTGATCGAGTGCACCAGCCCCGTGTTCTTCTCGCGCGAAGTGACCTGGAGAATACCGTTATGGTCCAGCGAGAAGGTGGTGATCAGTGGGTTGCCGGCCGGTGCGTCGCGCAGGCCCTCGATGGTAAAACGCCCAATCTGAATATTGTTCAGGGCGTCCGGGTCCTCGCCCTGGTAGACGTTGATGTCCACTTGGCGCTGACCATCGAAGACGGTGCAGAAGCCCTCGCTCTTGGAGACGGGAATCGGCGTGTTCTTGCGGATCAGCGGCACGTAGCAGTAGGGATACATGTCGCCATTGAAGTATTCCAGGGCACTGGTACCAAAGGTATAGGGCGTCACATCGACGAGAACCGTCGGCGCCTGACCGCCGGCGATCACGGCCGCCTGGATGGCGGCGCCCATGGCGACACAGAGATCGGGGTCGACTTCGGCGCGCGGCTGCATACCGAGTTCACTTTCGAGTCGGCGCTGCACCAGCGGCGTCCGCGTCGCACCGCCAACGAGCAGGATCTCGTTGATGTCGGCGACTGTCAGCCCGGCGCCGCTCAACGCAACATGTACGGCTTCGAGCGTCTCGGCGACATACGGTTCGATCATCTCCTCGTAGTCATCGCGCGAGATTTCGACCGACAAGTGGATCGGCACCCCGTCCTTCTCGAACAGATACTCTTCCGCAAGTGTGGCGTACGGCTCGTCGGAGAGGGTGATCTTTGCGGCTTCAGCGGCATGCTGCAGGCGCGCCATGGCCTGTGCATGCGGCCTGATGTCGATGTCGTGCTGTGCTTTCAGGTGATCGATCGCGAAGGTGATGAGTTTCTGGTCGAAATCGTCGCCACCGAGATGATTGTTGCCGTGACTGGCGAGTACTTCGACGACGTCGCTCTCCAGATTGACTACCGAGACATCGAAGGTTCCACCACCCAGGTCATAGACCAGCGCCTTGCGCGCGCCGCTGTGACAGCTTTCGTAAGCCAGCGCGGCCGCCGTCGGCTCATTGATGATGCGTACCACCTCCAGACCGGCAATTTCGCCGGCCTCGCGTGTCGCCTGGCGCTGCGCATCGGAGAAATAGGCGGGTACGGTAATCACCGCTTTGCCCACTGGCTCACCAATATGTGCCTCGGCGATGTCGCGCAGCCGACGCAGGATCATCGCCGAGATTTCCTGCGGGCTGTAGTCCTTCCCGGCCATCTGTACCGCCGTGTACTCGCCCATTCGACGCTTGATCGAGCGCACGCTGCGTTCGGGGTGCAGTGCATACTGATTGCGCGCCGCTTCGCCAACCAGCAGGCTCCCGTCATCGGCAACACCAACGAGGGAAGGAAGAATGCGCACGCCCGGCGCAACCGGAATGACCTCGACGCGCCCGCCGCGAACGATCGCCACTTCGGAGTTCGTCGTACCGAGATCGATACCGACAATGATTTCTGTCATGTTCTGGTCGCCTTCTTGCTGACAATGACCTGGGCAACCCGCAACAGTTCGCCCTCGTGGAGAAACCCGCGCTGTACCTCGCGCAGGACGGTGCCATCCGCAACGTTGGCCGCCTCGGCGGCAGCTTCAACGCCGACCACCCGCATTCGGTGCGGATCGAGAGTCTCGCCCAGCACCTGCAGCGACCGTACGCCATGACTGGCGAGCAACTCATCAAGGCGCTGCAGGGTGAGCCGCTGCCCCTCTGCCAAGCTGGCAGCGAAGCGTGTTGGACCAGGCACCAGACGCGTCAGAAACGACGATGGGGGCCGCCCTGCTGCGTCAACCCCACTCTGCAGTCGATCGCGCAGATCAAGCAGGACGAGCAGGAACTGGCGCTCGGTCCGACCCTGCACAGACGCGGCCTGCTCACGCGCGCGCTCAAGATCGCGCTGCAGTCGCTCGCCGTGCTGACGCAGGTCGTCGCCGAAAAGCCTTAGCTCCTCGAGCGTGTTCTTGAACTGCCGCGACTGCAGCCGCACCTCGTTCTTCAGGACGGCCATCTCGCTGAGCAGGGTCGCGAGGTCGACCGCCGTCTGCGGGTCTCCGACCGATTCACCATCCGGCAAGCCTTCAGGCTCACCATGCCTTGCGGCTCGCTCGAGACCGGCGCGGAAGTCGTCGACGAGACGCTCGCGTTGCTCAGGGTCGAGGACGATCGGCGACTGGTTCATTTCGCGCCCAATACCCGCAGCAGCCGTCGCTCGGTCGGACACTGCGGAACAAAATCGCTGCTGATGGCGATCAGCACATCGTCCACGGTCGGGCTGGAATGGTCGAACAACTCGTGCGCAATCCGCCGGCGACAGTTGCAGATCGCTTCATAGGCCGTGCGCACACTCTCGAAACGCTCGCGGTCACGTTCAGGTGGCGACTCGCGAATAGCCGCCAGATAGGCGGCGCGAATGGCTTCGTCACCCGCGGTCAGGGCGACGCCAAGCACGCGGTAGGGGTCAATCATCGAACAGCCCTTTCTGCCGATCATCCGGGACCGGTTCCTTGTTTCGCGGAGATCGCGGAGCGCGTGGCGCCGGCTTGGCCGCTTTGTCAGGCGAGCGGGCCGCGGGCAGACGCGGCGCCACTTCAACCAGATGATCGATCAGCATGCGGGCCAGCTTCCTCCGATCGCCGCCGGCGGCAAGTTCCAGCCGGCGAAACTCGCCGGCAGACACGATGTCGCGAGCCATGTTGATCAAGCCCTGTTCGTTGCCAAGCGAGATCATCATCTCCAAGAGCGCGCGCGGATTCTCGAACAGAGCCTCGCCCGGATGATCGAAAGCATCCAGATCAACGAAGTCGTCAGGATCGTCACCCTGAGCGAAGTCCGCCGGCTCGATCAGTTCACGGATTCGCAATACCGTGCGCTGATCACCGTCACGGGATGCCTTTTCCAGAGCACGTTCCAGGGCCGCTTTCTCGCGTGCCGACATGGCGAACAACGCCGCAGGACCGTGCTTCGCGAAGGTCGTCAGGTAGACGAACACCGGTCGCTCAGGCCAACGCTGCAAACCGACATCGGCGTACGCCAGGAGGAGCATACGTTCACCCCGGCGCAGCAGGGTCTCGCAGATCGAGATACGTTCCGACTCACTGAAATCGCCATCGGCAGCGTATTTCAATGGTTCCCGCAGAGTGTCGAGGACAGTCCCCAATGCCCGCTTTTCGGATTCGCCAAGCACGTTGATCGCCTGCATGACGGCGAGGACTTCTCGATCAACGGGCGTTCCCGACAGACTGATCGCGGCCCGCTGCAGCTCGGCCGTGCCCGGCCTACCGATGCGAATGCTCTCGAACATGAGATGGAAGGAGGCGAGGAGATGCCCTCCCAGTTCGGCAACGGCTTCCCGCAGCAGCGCTGTAGCCCTCGCATCGCTGGCGCTCAGTCCTCGCAACAACTTGCTCAGGCGGCGTTCATTCGGTGACGCGAGCCACTCGTCGGCGAGGTCGAGTTCCTTGACTGCCATGTCCGGGCGACCCGCACGGATCTGTTTGCGTGCATGCGACAGGTGCGCCTGACCGATCACTGCCCGCGCCTGCGAGTTGATCGGGTCGATTTCGAGCAGACGCTTGGCCAGGGTCACCGCTTTCTTGAACGCATTGCCGGCCAGCGCTATTTCGACGGCTTCGAGCAATACTGCCGAATCGTTGGCAAAGCGCGCCAGCGCCGTCTCCATCGCCGCACGCGCCGCTTTCAGATCCTGGGCCTGGCGGTGGATTCTGATCAGCTTGAGGTGAGTATCGCGGTCTTCCGGGTCCAGTTCAAGGCTGCGCTCCAGCCATCCGGTGCACTCGTCATCGAAGTCCGACGCGTCGTCATTGCCAACGATCAGGTCGAAGAGATGGCGCAGGATCAAGGCAGCTTGCAGCGGCGCGCTTTCCCGCGTCGAAAACAGGACGACGGCGCGCAGCCAGTGCCTTTCACTCCGCTCGGGAGCCCTCCGGAGTTCGGCGGCGAGGGCCAGGATGCTCTCGCCTTCCGCTGCGCCAAGCGGACCGAACGCACTCCGGTATTCGTCCAGGCGTTTGTCGGCATAGGGCAACAGACGGCGGCACAGTCTGGCCGCCGTGGCCGGCAAGTTGCGATTGCGGCGCAGCAGGAGCTCAACAACCCTGGCCGGCGCCGGTGGCATGCCGACCTTGGCGAACTCCGCCACATCAAGCAGCAACGAGCGCCTGTTCTCCGGACAACCCTTGATTTCCAGCAACAACAACCGGCCGTCTTCGTCGAGATCGAGAAGCGCCGAAAGCCAGCGGGTACCGGGCAGGACGCCAGCGCGTACGACGGCCGCGAGCTTTTCGAAAGGGCCGTCCGCGGGCACACGGGCAATCAACTCGCCTGCCCGGGAGGCATTGCCGCCGGCCAGCAGGAGCGCCTTGAGGATCAGACGAAGATCGCGATACGGGGAGCGAAAAGGGATGGCACGCAGTTGCTCGTCGAGGTCAGCCGAATCGCCCCCGCAGCACGCGGCTAGGGCCGCGAGGGCCGCAGCACGATGTCGGCGCAGCGGACTGTCGGCTTCGAGTTGCGCCAGCGCGCTGTCCGGCGCGGTCAGCGCCACGGCGGCCAGACGCGTCTCAAGGTCTGTGCGCGTGGTCGCCGGAAGATCGCCGACCGTCGTCAGCAAGCCCAGCGCTGCGTGGTGTTCACCTGCGCGCAGCAACCACTCGACATAGGGTCCTTCGGCCAGCGGCTTGCCGCACAGACTCGAGCGATTGCGCCACACCACCAGCGCCTCCGGCAGCATGCCCTTGCTCGCCAATTCGTCAGCCCGACCGGCATAGCTCGCCGCCAGCCCGTCAAGCCACTCGGATCGGCGCTCCTGCTTGAGCAAGCCCTTGTAGAGTTCTATCGCCTCACGATAGCCACCTGCCTCCAGGACCGCTCTTGCGCGCGAGTCAGGCGAGACCGACGTACCGGAAGCACCGGAACAACGTGTCCTGGGCGCCGATGTTCTGTTCTTGGTAGACATTTACGGAAGAGAGTCGAGGGGCGACGCGAAGGCTCCATTTTACCCGCAACCGCGGCTTGCGGCTTTGCCGCTTTGCTCTCCTGCGTCTCGGGCTTCCGTCCGAGTTTGCTCATGGCGACGCTGGCCGTGTCTCCAAGGGTCATCAGGGCCGACACCCGCTCGCCGGCGACGTCAGGAGACCAGCAGCCGCCGGATCTCCGCCAGGCCCGCCGAGAGCATGGCCAGGTCCTGCGGCTCATTGCTCTTGATCTCGTCGAGCACCTCGCGGGCAGCGCCGGTGGCCGGCAGGCTGCCGGCGAGAACCTGCCCCAGGAGATGCTGCCGCAATGCCGAGAGGTCGCTGGTGAGCTGCGCGCGCGCGCGCGCCTGCCAGCGGTTGCCGGCCGGCAGGTGGTTGACGGCGCCGCCCAGCCAGTCCAGATCGATCTGCGCTGCCAGGTTCCCCAGGGCGTCGGCGACGACGTTCAGCGGCTTGCCGCAAACGCGCGCGAGATTGACCAGATCGAAGGCGGCGACGATCGCAGAACGTTCCGCGATGAGTGCGGTAATCACCTGCGCACCGGTCTGGCCGCAGCGAATGCGGTCAATGGCGGCGCCGACCGCCGGGCGGTAGTCGGCCAGCAAACGGCCGATCGTCGCACCCGCCAGGTGCTGCGTCAGGAGGAGCCGGGTGGCGGCCAGCGTCATGGCGCGCAGCCCGGCCATCAGCTCCATCTGCCGGCTGGCGTCGACGATCAGGTCGAGCGACTCGATCTCGCACCACAGCGCTTCGCCGTCCAGCACGCTGCTCGCCGCGTACCACGCGCCGGCCACCTGCGGCGGTGCGGCGCCGGTCTCGTCGGCCACCTGCATGACGAAGGTCGTTCCCATGCGGTTGACCAGGCGATTGACGAGTTGGGTCGTGATGATGTCCCGCTTCAGCGGATGTGCCGGCAGCAACTCGCGACAATGCGCGACGAGGGCGGCCGGGAAGTAGTTTACGAGCAGATCATGAACGTCCTCGCTGTCAGGCAGGCTGGACGCCAGGATGGCTTCCTTCAGCGCGATCTTGGCGTAGGCCAGGAGGACCGCAATCTCCGGCGCCGTCAGGCCCCGCTTCTGTTGCGCCCGCTCGGCGAGCCCCTTGTCGTCAGGCAGGAACTCGATGCCGCGATGCAGCGCGCCTCTGGCCTCGAGGCTGCGGATCAGACGCCCATGCACGTCGATCAGCGCCGCTCCTGCGGCGGCTTCGAGCGCGATGGCCTGCGTCTGCTGGTAGTTGTCGACCAGGACCAGGCGCCCCACTTCGTCGGTCATCGAAGCGAGCAAGGTATCGCGCTGCTTGCCGGTCATGTCGCCGCGACCGACGAGGCCGGCGAGCAGAATCTTGATATTGACTTCGTGATCCGAACAATCGACGCCGGCCGAGTTGTCGATCGCGTCGGTGAAAATCCGGCCGCCGCTCTGGGCAAACTCGATCCGACCCCTCTGGGTCAGACCGAGGTTGCCGCCTTCACCGACGACCCGCGCGCGCAACTGGCTGGCATCGACACGCAGGATGTCGTTGGCACGGTCGTTGGCCTCCTGGTGGCTCTGCCCGCTGGCCTTGACGTAGGTGCCGATACCGCCGTTGTAGAGCAGATCGACCGGCGCCTGCAGGATGGTCTTGATCAGTTCGGGCGGAGACATCTGGGTCGCCTCGGTTCCCAGCCAGGCACGCACTTCCGGCGACAGTGGGATCGACTTGGCGCTGCGCGACCAGATGCCGCCGCCTTCCGAAATCAGCGTCGCGTCGTAGTCGGCCCAGGAGGAACGCGGCAGCAGGAACAGACGCTGCCGCTCGGCGAAGCTCCGTTCGGGGTCCGGCGACGGGTCGAGGAAGAGATGCCGGTGGTCAAAAGCGGCGAGCAGCCGGATTTGCGACGACAGCAACAGGCCGTTGCCGAAGACGTCGCCGGACATGTCACCGATGCCGACGACGCTGAAGGCCTGCGTCTGGGTGTCCAGACCGAGCTCGCGGAAATGGCGTTTGACCGCCTCCCAGGCACCGCGGGCGGTGATTCCCATTTTCTTGTGGTCGTAGCCGACCGAGCCGCCGGAAGCAAAGGCGTCGCCAAGCCAGAAACCGTACTCGATGGCGATGCCGTTGGCGATATCCGAAAAGGTCGCCGTGCCCTTGTCGGCAGCGACGACGAGGTAAGGGTCGTCGCCATCACGACGCCGCACCCCGGACGGTGGCTGGATGCGGCCATCGATCAGGTTGTCGGTCAGATCCAGCAGGCCGCGAATGAAGGTCGAATAGCAGGCGATTCCCTCGGCCTGAAAGGCTTCCCGGTCAGCGGCCGATGGCAGGCGCTTGCAGACGAAGCCGCCCTTCGAACCGAGCGGAACGATGACGGCGTTCTTGACCATCTGCGCCTTGACGAGACCTAGCACTTCCGTGCGGAAATCCTCCATGCGGTCGGACCAGCGCAGACCGCCGCGCGCGACGCGCGCACCGCGCAGGTGCACGCCCTCGACGCGCTCGCTGTAGACGAAGATCTCGTACAGCGGTGCGGGCGCGGGCAGGAAGGGGATGTCTCTGGACGAAAACTTGAACGACAGGTAGCGCTTGGGCTGGCCGTCGCTGCCGGCTTGATAGACGTTGGTCCGCAGCGTCGCTTCGATCACCGTCTGCAGGGCGGAAAGGATGCGGTCGTCGTCGGGATTGGCGACCTGCAGGAGCGCCATGTTCAACTCGTCGACCAGTGCCCCGGCGAAAGAATCGTCGTGCGCCGGCGAAAAGCGCGCCTCGAACAAGGCCATCAAACGGCGCGTGATCGCGAAATGGGTCGCCAGGCAGCGCTCGACGTAGGCCTGGCTGAACGGCAGCCCGGCCTGCCGCAGGTAACGGCTGTAAGCGCGCAGGATGCTGATCTGTCGTCCGTCGAGGCCGGCCAGCAGGACCAGGCGGTTGAAGCCGTCGTTCTCCGCCTGCTCACGCAACAGGTTTTCGAGCAAGGCGACAAACGACTGGCGCGTCGCGTCCTCGTCAAGCGCCGCCGGGTCGGGCAGGAGCACGGCAAAATCGGCGATATGGAGGTCGCTCTTCGGCAAACTGAACGGCTGCTCGGAAAGCACCGTCAGCCCCATGTTCTCGAGTATCGGCAGGATCGCCGACAGGGGCCGCGGGCGACCGCGGCGAAAAAGCTTGAGATGCTGGTGCGACCCGTCATCGGCTTGCGTGGCGCTCAGCTTGACTTCGACCCGGCCGCTCCCTTCGGCGGCTTCGAGGCGTTCGAGGTCCGACACCGCCGAGGCCGGCGTGACCCGTTCCTGGTAAGACAGGGGCAATTCGAGCGAATAGCGACGCAGCAGCGCATTGCCGCGCTCCTCCCCGAAATGCCCGACGAGGTTCTGCTTCAGTTCGTCAGCCCAGCCGCGAACGATGCGTGCCACCTGTCGTTCGATCGCCTCGGCATCGTAGCGGTAGCGGCTGCCAACCGGTGTGCGGGCGATGAAATGCAGGCGCGCCAGTCGCGCCTCGCCGAGCATGATGAAGAAGTCGACGCGCTCGGCGGCGAGAGTGTCGCAAAGCAGCGCCGAGATCCGCTCGCGCACCGAGGTGTCGAAACGATCGCGCGGCATATAGACAATCGCCGAAACGTAGCGTCCCCAGGGGTCGTTGCGCAGGAAGATGCGTACCCGCTCGCGTTCGTACACCGAGACGATGCCGCGGGCGATGCGCATCAGGTCCTCGCGATCGATCTCGATCAGTTCATCGCGCGGGTAGGTTTCGAGGACGTTGATCAGCGTCTTGTCGCGATGGCTGCGCGGCAGGAAGCCGATCGCTTCACGCACGGCGGCAATCTTGCGCCGCAGCAGCGGGATCTCGGTCGCCGTCACATGGTAGACGTGCGCCGTATAGAGGCCGACGAAAGCGCGCAGTCCGACGATGTTGCCGCTGGCGTCGTAGCGCTTGACGCCGATGAAATCCAGATAGGCCGCGCGATGAACGGTCGCGCGCGCATCGGCCTTGACCAGGATCAGCGGTAAGGGGTCCTTGGCGAGTTCGGCAACGGCACCGGGAATCCCCGCCAGGCAGCGGCCGAAGCCGGGATGATCGGCGTCGCGGAGAATGCCGAGACTATTGCCGGGGACGCGTGCGAGCGTACTGTCGCCAGGGGCAGCCCGGTAGTCCGCGTAACCGAGAAAAACCAGGTTGTTGGCGGCGATCCATTGCAGATAGGCGGCCGCTTCGTCGCTCTCGGCGACAGGCGCTGTCATCAGTTCCGCATGCGCCTCGTGCATCCGCTGCTGCATCGTTGCACCATCGTCGACGGCGGCACGCACGTCGCCGAGAACGGCGGCGACCTCATGGCGCAGGCCGTCGATCAACTCGCCATCGCCAACCCGGTCGATCTCGATGTGGATCCACGATTCCGGCCGGCTGCCGGCGGCGCCACGCGGCAGCGCGCGCTGCAGCTTGCCGTCGCCATCGCGCTCGGCACCGAGCAGGGGATGCACCAGACGATGGATCACCAAGCCATGGCGATAGACAACCATGGTGATCGAATCGACGAGGAAGGGCATGTCGTCGGTCACGACATCGATCACCGTGTGCGGGGAATGCCAGCCGTGGCGGTCGAAGTCCGGCGTGTAGAGGGCCACCCCGGCCTGCCCCGGCTGTCGCAGTTCGCCAAGGCGAAAGTGCTGCAGGGCGGCGCCGAGAAGCTCTTCCGGGCTCGCGTCGCTGGCGTCGCTCAGCTCGACATCGGCGAAATAGGATTCGAGATACTCGCGGAGCGGCAGCGACAGATTCTGGTGTTCGGAGATTTCGCGCAGGTTGCGGCGCAGGTTCTGGGCGGATTCGCTGACCATGGCCATCCCTCTCCAGCGGCTTCAGTGGTGCAGGATCTTGGCGAGGAACTGTTGCGCGCGCTCCGAGCGCGCATGCTCGAAGAAAGCCTCCTTGCTGTCATCCTCGACGATCCGCCCCTGATCCATGAAGATCACCCGGCTGGCGACCCGCTTCGCAAAGCCCATCTCGTGCGTGACGCACATCATGGTCATCCCTTCCTTGGCCAGTTCGGTCATCACGTCGAGGACCTCGTTGACCATCTCGGGGTCGAGCGCCGACGTCGGCTCGTCGAAAAGCATGCAGATCGGGTCCATCGCCAATGCCCTGGCGATCGCCACGCGCTGCTGCTGGCCGCCGGAAAGCTGGCCCGGGTATTTCTCCGCCTGCTCGCGCAGGCCAACCCGGTCGAGCAACTTGTAACCCTTCTCGCGCGCCTGCTCCTGGTTGCGCCCGAGCACCTTGAGCTGGGCAATGCTCAGGTTGTCGATGATGCTCATATGAGGGAAGAGTTCGAAGTTCTGGAAGACCATGCCGACCGTCGAACGCAGCTTGGAGAGATTGGTTGCGGGGGCGCCGACCGACACCCCATTGACGATGATCTCACCGCTCTGGAAGGGCTCGAGGCCATTGACGCACTTGATCAGCGTCGACTTGCCCGAACCCGAGGGCCCGCAGACGACGATCACTTCGCCTTTCTGGACCTGCGTCGTGCAGTCGGTGAGAACCTGGAAGGCGCCGTAATTCTTGCTGACCTTGTTCATCGAAATCATCGAAATCTCCTCTGTTCGTTGCCGCAAAACGGCCCGGGGGCCGCCGTTGCACTCTTGTGTTCTGTTGCCTCGAGCGGCCTCAGGCCGTCTTGAGCTTGTTTTGGTAGTAGCGAACGATTCGCGACGCGGTGAAGCAGATCACGAAATACACGGCGCCGGCAAAGAGCAGCAGTTCGACCAGCCGCCCGTCGCGGTCGCCGACCTTGTAGGCAGCGCCGAAAAAGTCGGCCAGCGCCGAAACATAGACCAGCGAGGTGTCCTGGAACAGGATGATCCCCTGCGTCAGCAGCAACGGCACCATGTTGCGGAAGGCTTGCGGCAGCACGACAAGGCGCATCGCCTGGCCGTAGGTCATGCCGAGCGCACTCGCCGCCGCCATCTGGCCTTTCGGCACCGACTGGATGCCGGCACGGATGATCTCCGAGTAATAGGCCGCCTCGAAGAGGGCAAAGCCGGCGATCGCCGACGACAGGCGCATGTCCGAACCGCGCGGGAAACCAAAAATGCTCTCCAGCAGATGCGGCACGATCAGGAAGAACCACAGCAGCACCATGACCAGCGGAACGGCCCGGAAGAGATTGACGTACCCCGCCGCAAACCATGACAGGGGCGTGACGGAGGAGAGGCGCATGAGCGCCAGCAGCGTTCCCCAGACGATCCCGAAAACCACCGCGCTGAGCGTGATCTCGAGGGAAATCTTCATCCCGTCCCAAAGGAAGGGCAAGGCATTGGGGATCGAAGACCAGTCGAAGTCATGCATCTCACTTGCCTCCGATGTAGCCGGGAACGCGCACGTGCTCTTCAACCCAGCGCATGCCGAACATGACGACGACGTTGATGAGCAGATAGGCGAGCGTCACGGCGATGAACGACTCGTAGGGTTGCGCGGTGTAATCGACCAGTTGCCGGCCCTGGGCGGCCAGTTCCAGCAGGCCGATCGTCGAGCAGACGGCCGAGTTCTTGAAGATGTTGAGAAACTCCGAGGTGAGCGGCGGTACGATCAGGCGCACGGCCATCGGCAGCAGCACATAGCGATAGGTCTGCGACAAGGTGAAGCCCATCGCCAGGCCGGCATTCTTCTGCCCGGGCGGCAGCGAGTTGATCCCCGAACGCACCTGCTCGGCGACGCGTGCGCTGGTGAACAGCGCCAGGCAGACCATCGAGGAAAGAAACTGCTGGACGATCGGGTTGCTCTGCTTGAAGGCGTCGCCAAGTTTCTCGGGCAACAACTCGGGCATTACGAAGTACCAGAGAAACAATTGGACGAGCAGCGGAATGTTGCGAAAGACTTCGACGTAGGCGGTCGCGAAGCCGGACAACCACTTGTTGGGAACCGTCCGCAGGATGCCGACGACGGCGCCGAGAACGAGCGCGATGAACCAGGCCGACAACGACAGGGCGATGGTGACCTTGAAGCCGTAGAACATCCAGCCCAGGTAGGTGCCATCGCCGGTTGCCGTCGGCTGCAGAAAAATCCCCCAGTTCCAGCTGTAGCCCATCTGCGCTTCTCCTTGGAGCAAGGCAGCGGCCGCCCGTCAAGGCGCCCTGCCGCCGTCTAAGAACGGGGAATCAGTATTCCCAGAAAATCCGCTGCAGTTCCTTGCTGTCCTGAGTCTTGCTCAGGGCGACGGCGGCGAGAATGCGTGCCTTCTGCGGATTGAGGTCGTGCGCCACCACCCAGTCGTACTTGTCGTCGGGCTGTTCGGCGTTGCGCAGGACAAAGCCGCCGGCATTGACGTGCGACGACCGAATGATCTGCACGCCCTGCCCGCGCAGATCGAGCAGCGACGGGACGACGGCGCTGCTCACCGAACCGTTGCCGGTGCCGGCATGGATGATCGCCTTGGCGCCTTTCGCCGCGAAGGCACGATAGGCGGTATCCGAGGCATTGCCGGAGCCATAGGCGATCTCCACCGCGGGTAGCGTGTCGATCTTCTCGATGTCGAACTCGGAGTTGCTGGTGTGCCGCTTCGCCGGCAGGCGGAACCAGTAGTTCTTGCCCTCGACGACCATGCCGAGCGCTCCCCACGGGCTCTTGAAGGCCTCGGTGCGCAGGTTAACCATCTTGGAGACGTCGCGACCGCTGTTGATCTCGTCGTTCATCGTCACCAGGACGCCCTTGCCGCGTGCGTCCTTGCTGGCTGCCACGCTGACCGCGTTGTACAGGTTCAGCATGCCGTCGGCCGACATCGCGGTTCCCGGCCGCATCGAGCCAACCAGGACGATCGGTTTGTCGGTGCGCACGACCAGGTTGAGGAAGTAGGCCGTCTCTTCGAGCGTATCGGTGCCATGCGTAATCACCACGCCATCGACATCGCCTTGCTTGACCAGCGCCGCGACGCGCTTGCCGAGGGTCACCAGGTTATCGTTGGTGAAGCTCTCCGAGGCAATCTGGAAAACCTGATCACCACGCACCTCGGCAATCGTCTTCAATTGCGGAATGCCGGCAATGAGCTTGTCGACCGGCACCTTGGCTGCCTGATAGGTGGCGCTGTTGGTCACATCGGCACCGGCACCGGCGATTGTGCCACCGGTGGCGAGGATGACGACGTTCGGCTTGTCGGCAGCCACTGCAGCGCTGCCGACTACGAGCATCGAGACCACGGCCAACAGCCAACGACTCAAGTCCACTTTAAACATGGCTTCCTCCTTTGCGGGTGATGGATTGCCCAGGGGCCGCCCGGCCCCTGGCGCGAAACCTACTCGAACGCCTTGTCGTTGGGAGCCTTGTACAGCTTCTTGACGGCCTCCGAGAGCGCGAAGTTGAGGTTGAGCCCCTTCGGCGGAATCGGCTGCAGGAACCACTTGGCGTAGATTTTCTCGGCTTCGCCCGAGGTCATCGCCTTGGCCAGTGCGCCATCGACGACCTTCTTGAACGCCGGGTCATCCTTGCGCAGCATGCAACCATAGGCCTCATACGACTGCGGCGTACCCACCACCACCCAGTCGCTGGCCTTCTTGGCCTTGGCCATTTCGCCGTAGAGCAGGGCGTCGTCCATCATGAAGGCCACCGCGCGGCCGGTTTCCAGGGTCAGGAACGATTCGCCATGGTCTTTCGCGCTGATGACGTTCATCTTCATCTGCTTGTCTTCGTTCATCTTGCGCAGCAGGCGCTCGGAGGTGGTACCGGCAGTGGTCACGACATTCTTGCCGGCCAAATCCGGGAAATCGTTGATCCCGGAATTCGTCTTGGTCATCAGGCGGGTGCCGATGATAAAGATGGTGTTCGAGAAACTGACCTGCTTCTGGCGTTCGGTGTTGTTGGTCGTCGACCCGCATTCGAGGTCGACCGAGCCGTTCTGGACCAGCGTGATACGGTTCGCCGAGGTAACCGGCATCAGCTTGACATCGAGCTTGGCAAGCTTCAGGTCGGCCTTGATCGCCTCCACCGCCTTGAGCATCATTTCATGCGAATAGCCGATCACCTGTTGCTTGTCGTCATAATACGAGAACGGGATCGACGACTCGCGATGTCCCAGTGTGATGACGCCGGTATCCTTGATCTTCTTCAGCGTACCGGTCAGTTCCTGCGCCGCGACGGGTGCCGACAGCAGGGCCGCGGAGAGGGTTGCAGCAATGGCGAAGCGCCTCGAAACCTTGAACATCGTGTCTGTCTCCTCATCAAACAAGAAAAGTGGCCACCGGCCGAATACCGGACCGCGCGATTGTGGCACGACTCTCGCCCGGATCCAAGTAATGAAAAGGTCATCTCCCAGCGTCGCGTCGCCAACAGTGGTGCCGGATACGCGGCACGCCAGGCAGTCATGGCGGCACGCACTCGACATTCCCGTGGGCCAGGCAACGCGCCTTAGTCGCCCCCATGCTCGCCCCG
>JGI24215J29973_1010507_pt1 | contig 26703 bp, 33 predicted proteins | sample EnhBioin_Aerobic_3_FD_29973 | JGI IMG/M metagenome (IMG submission 29973) | reverse complement strand
CCGCAATAACAAAAAACCCGGACTGTCGCCAGTCCGGGTTCTATCGTTCAAGGAACCGCGTGGGGATCAATCAGCGGTTTCAGCCGCTGCAATCGGACGATCGACCAGCTCGACATAGGCCATCGGCGCATTGTCGCCTGCACGGAACCCGCATTTGAGAATGCGCAGGTAACCGCCCTTGCGCTCGCGATAACGCGGACCGAGATCGACGAACAGCTTGCCGACCGCAACCTTGTCGCGCAGGCGCGCGAAGGCAAGACGACGATTGGCGACGCCATCGGTTTTGGCCAGCGTGATCAGCGGTTCTGCCACTCGACGCAGTTCCTTGGCCTTTGGCAGCGTGGTCTTGATCAGCTCATGCTTGAACAGCGAGGAGGCCATATTCTTGAACATGGCTTCGCGATGGCTGCTGGTCCGGTTGAGCTTACGGCCCGATTTCATGTGACGCATGGTCGTGTTTCCTTCGTGATCCGGTCGGGATCAGCCCATCATGCCGTGGGTAAGTCCCATCGGCGGCCAGTTCTCAAGCTTCATGCCGAGCGACAAGCCACGCGCACCCAGCACGTCCTTGATCTCGGTGAGCGACTTCTTACCCAGATTCGGCGTCTTGAGCAACTCGACTTCGGTCTTCTGCACGAGGTCGCCGATGTAGTAGATGCTTTCGGCTTTCAGGCAGTTTGCCGAACGCACGGTCAGTTCCAAATCATCGATCGGACGCAGCAGCAGCGGATCGACACCGCCCTTCTCCGCCTTGGTATCGGCGCTCTCGCGACGCGTGAAATCACCGAACACAGACAGCTGGTCCTGCACGATCTCGGCCGCTTTGCGTACGGCGTCTTCCGCGTCGATCGTGCCGTTGGTCTCGACGTCAAGTACGAGCTTGTCCAGGTCGGTACGCTGTTCGACACGTGCCGCATCGACTTCGTACGCAACGCGGCGCACCGGACAGAACGACGCATCGAGTTGCAGGCGGCCGATCGGACGCGACTCCTCCTCGGGCAGACGGCGTGCGGTAGCCGGCTGATAGCCGACACCACGGACGATCTTGAGCCGCATGTTGAGAGCGATATCTTTGGTCAGATGGCAGATCACATGCTCGGGATTGACGATCTCGACATTGTGATCGACCTTGATGTCGCCAGCCGTGACGACACCCTTGCCTTTGCGGGCAAGACTCAGCGTCGCCTCATCCTGACCGTGCATGCGAATCGCGACGTCCTTGAGGTTCAGCAGAACTTCGATCACATCTTCCTGCAGACCTTCCAACGTCGTGTATTCGTGCAGCACGCCGTCGATTTCGACTTCCGTGATGGCCGCTCCCGGAATGGAGGACAGCAGCACACGGCGCAGCGCATTGCCGAGTGTGTGGCCGAAACCGCGCTCAAGCGGCTCGACAATCACCTTGGCGCGATTGGCGCCGACGCGCTCCACGCCAATGCCGCGGGCGCGCAGAACGGTGGTAGACGAATGGGCCATGTACCCGACTCTCCAGAATTACTTCGAATAAAGTTCGACGATCAGCGCTTCATTGATATCGGGCGGCAGATCCGAACGCTCCGGCACCGACTTGAACAGACCGCTGAACTTCTTCGCGTCGACTTCGACCCAGTTGGGCGCCAGATCCATCTCCTGCGAGAGGGTCAGCGCTTCCTGAATACGCAGCTGGCTACGGGAACTCTCAGTGACCGTAATCTGGTCGCCTGCCTTGACCTGGAACGATGCCAGGTTGACCTTCTTGCCATTCACTTCGATCGCTTTGTGCGATACGAGCTGACGGGCTTGAGTGCGGGTAACGGCAAAGCCCATACGATAAACAACGTTATCGAGGCGCTGTTCCAGCATCTGCAGCAGGGATTCGCCGGTATTGCCCTTCTTGCGCGACGCCTTGGTGTAGTAGCTGCGGAACTGGCGTTCCAGCAAGCCATAGATGCGTTTGACCTTTTGCTTCTCGCGCAGCTGTACCGCGTAGTCGGACAGCTTGCCCTTGCGGGCTGCACCGTGCTGACCGGGCTTCTGCTCCAGCTTGCACTTTGAATCAACAGCGCGAGCCGGACTCTTGAGACTGAGATCTGCGCCTTCGCGACGCGCCAGCTTGCAGGTGGGACCGATATAACGTGCCATGTCGGGGCTCCTTACACGCGGCGACGCTTGGGCGGACGACAGCCGTTATGCGGAATCGGCGTGACGTCAATGATGTTGGTGACCTTGTAGCCCAGCGCATTGAGCGAGCGCACGGCGGATTCGCGACCCGGACCCGGACCCTTGATGCGAACTTCCAGGGTCTTCAGGCCGTAGTCCAGTGCAGCGCGGCCAGCTTTCTCAGCGGCGACCTGTGCGGCGAAGGGCGTCGACTTGCGCGATCCGCGGAAGCCGGCACCGCCGGAGGTCGCCCAGGACAGAGCATTGCCCTGTCGGTCGGTAATGGTGATGACGGTGTTGTTGAAGGATGCCTGCACGTGGACGATACCGTCGGTTACGACGCGCTTGATCTTCTTCTTGGTCTTGGCAACTGCCGGCTTATTCATGAGTTGTGTCCGAATCCCTTACTTCTTGATCGCACGACGCGGACCCTTACGGGTACGGGCGTTGGTGCGGGTGCGCTGGCCACGCACCGGCAGACCTCGACGATGGCGCAGGCCGCGGTAGCAGCCCAGATCGATCAGTCGCTTGATGCTCATGCCCACTTCGCGGCGAAGGTCGCCTTCGACCGTGTACTTGGCGATTTCATGACGCAATTTTTCGACTTCGGCTTCGGTCAAGTCTTTGATCTTGCTAGCCGACTTGACGCCGGCAGCTTCACAAACCTTCTTCGACCGCGAGCGGCCGATGCCGTAAATACTCTGCAAACCGACCCAGACATGCTTCTGAACCGGCAGGTTGACACCTGCAATGCGCGCCATGTAAATCTCTCCGAAACGGGCTTAAAGCGCAGTGAACTGAAAATTGTACCTTGATTCGCGGAGTTTGACAAACTCCGCCACGGAGCACGCTCCGAGGTAACCCCTAGACCCGATCCTCGATCGGAGAACTACGTAGCTCAACGGCCGCGTAGGTTCGATTTTTTCAACAGACTGCCGTACTGGTGCGATACCAGGTGGGCTTGAACCTGGGCCGTGAAGTCCATCACCACGACGACCACGATCAGCAACGAGGTTCCGCCGAAATAGAACGGCACGTTCCAGGCATTACGCAAGATGTCGGGAATCAGACAGACCGCAACCAGATAGATCGCGCCTGCAGCCGTCAGGTGCGTCAGCACGCGATCGATGTAGTCGGCGGTGGACTTGCCCGGACGGATGCCGGGAATCAACGCCCCCTGCTTCTTGAGATTGTCGGCAGTTTCCTGCGAATTGAACACCAGCGCCGTATAGAAAAACGCGAAGATCACGATCAATGCGGCGAAGACGATCATGTAGATCGGCTGGCCCGGCGTCAGACCTGTAGTGAGAACCTGCAGCCAGCGAACTTCACCCGAGTTGCTGAACCATGTTGCCGCGGTTGCCGGAAACATGATCAGAGACGACGCGAAGATGGCCGGGATGACGCCGGACATGTTCAGCTTCAACGGCAGGTGCGAGCTCTGGTTCATATACGCCTTGGCACCGCCCATGCGCCGCGCATAGTTCACCGTAATGCGGCGTTGACCGCGCTCGACGAATACCACGAAAGCCGTCACGAGCAGCACGATAGCCAGGACAGTGATGACCATAAGCGGATTGAGCTGCCCTTCCCGCGCCATATTCAACGTGTGTACGACAGCGCCAGGCAACCCGGCAACGATGCCGGCAAAGATCAGCAGCGAGATACCATTACCGATGCCGCGCTCAGTGATCTGCTCGCCAAGCCACATCAGAAACATCGTGCCCGCAGTCAGGCCGACGACAGCCGCGAAGATAAAGCCGGCGCCGGGGTTGTAGACCACGCCAGCCTGCCCCGACAGAGCGACCGAAACACCGAAAGCCTGAAACGCCGCCAAACCTACAGCGCCGATTCGGGTGTATTTGGTGATCGTACGCCGACCAGACTCACCTTCCTTGCGCAGCTGCGCAAGGCTAGGTATCACGGTCGTGAACAGCTGCACGATGATCGATGCCGAGATGTACGGCACCACGTTCAGCGCAAAGATCGACATGCGTTCCAGCGCGCCGCCGGAAAACATATTGAACATGTCGAGAATGCCGCCCTGCTGTTCGATCAGACGCGACATCGCCTCTGGGTTCACGCCCGGTACCGGAATGAAGGTACCGAGGCGGTAGACGATCAAAGCGCCAATCACAAACAGGATGCGCTGCTTGATTTCGGCGAACTTGCCGAGCGAAGCGAGCGCATTGGCCTGGTTTGCTGCCATGGACTTACTCCGCGCTACCGCCGGCTGCCTCGATCGCGGCCTTGGCACCGGCGGTGACCGCCACGCCCTTCAGCTTGACCGCACGTTTGATATCGCCCTTCTTGACGATCTTCGCGTGCTTGGCGCGGGCCTCGACGAGACCAGCAGCGCGCAGCACATCGAAATCGATCACGTCGACATTGAGCGAATCGAGCTTGTACAGCAGGACCTCGCACACTTCGTGGGCAGTCTTGGAGCGAAAACCGACTTTCGGCAGGCGACGCTGCAGCGGCATCTGGCCGCCTTCGAAACCAGCTTTGACTTTACCTTTGCCGGTGCGGGCGAACTGGCCTTTGTGACCACGGCCGGCGGTCTTACCGAGGCCGGAACCGATACCACGGCCTACGCGAACGCGGTCCTTGCGGGCACCGTCAGCGGGCTTGAGCGTATTGAGACGCATGATGTACTCCGAATTCCTAGAGGGCTCAGGCCTGGTTTTCCACGGCTACCAGGTAGTAGACCGTGTTGATGAGGCCGCGCACCTGCGGGCTGTCCTTCAGTTCACGTACATCGTTGAGCTTGTTCAGGCCCAGGGCCTTGACGCTCAGACGATGACGTGCCTGCACGCCGCGCAGCCCCTTGACCAAGCGCACGCGCACGGTTTTCTCAGTGTTATTCGCCATGACCAGTCACCTCCGCAACGCTCTTGCCACGCTTGGCGGCGATACGATCCGGCGAAGCCATCGCGACCAGACCTTTGATTGTCGCACGCACCAGGTTGATCGGGTTGCGCGACCCCACGGCCTTGGCCAGCACGTTCTTCACGCCGACAACTTCGAGCACGGCGCGCATCGCACCGCCCGCAATAACGCCAGTACCGGCCGAAGCCGGCTGCATGAATACTTTGGCGGCGCCGTGATTAGCCTTGACGGCGTGCCACAGCGTGCCTTCGTTCAGCTTGACGTTCGTCATGTTGCGACGCGCGCGCTCCATCGCCTTCTGAATGGCAACAGGCACTTCGCGGGCCTTGCCGTAGCCGAAGCCGACCTTGCCATCACCATCGCCGACGACAGTCAACGCGGTGAAGCTCATCTGCCGACCGCCCTTGACCGTCTTGGCCACGCGGTTCACGGCGATCAGCTTCTCCAGCATCCCGTCGCTGTTTTCACGTTCATTCGAGGACATAGTGCACCTTGGTGGTCCCGACGGAGCGAGACACGTTGCTTACGGCCTTGGCCGCTTAGAGTTGTGGTGTTACCAGTGAGCAGCGAACGGGAACCGATCTGAGGACATCGATCCAATTCCCAAGTAGCGCCGCTCCGAAAGGGTACTTAGAACTTCAGACCAGCTTCGCGTGCCGCATCGGCCAGCGCCTGAATACGGCCGTGATATTTGAAGCCGGAACGATCGAACGCCACCGACTCGACCCCGGCCGCAATGGCGCGTTCGGCTATAGCCTTGCCCACGGCAGCTGCCGCGGTCTTGTTCTTGGTGCCCTTCAGCCCTTCAGCAACAGTGTCCTGCAGGGTCGAGGCAGCGGCGATGACCTTGTCGCCCGACGGCGCGATCACCTGCGCATAAATATGCTGACCGGTGCGGTGCACAGTCAGGCGGGCTACTGCCAGCGTGCGAATGCGAGCGCGCGTGGACTTGGCACGGCGCAGGCGTGAAATCTTCTTTTCCATCGTCATTCTCCGAAGCTGAAGGGTATGGAGAAGCCCGACCGCAAGTCGGGCTTTCACGCATTAAGCCTTCTTGGCTTCCTTCAAGGTGATCTTCTCGCCGGAATAACGCACACCCTTGCCCTTGTAAGGCTCGGGCGGACGGAATCCGCGGATCTTGGCAGCAGCCTGGCCAACGGCCTGCTTGTCCGCACCCTTGATCAGGATTTCGGTCTGGCTTGGCGTTTCCAGAGACACACCTTCCGGTGCTTTGAACACGACGGGATGCGAGAAGCCCAGGGTCAAGCTCAGATCCTTGCCCTGCATCGCGGCACGATAACCGACGCCGACCAGCTCCAGCTTGCGAACATAGCCTTCGCTGACGCCCTTGACCATGTTGTTGATCACTGCGCGAGCCGTACCGGCCAGCTTGTCGTCAGTAGTTGCGACGGGTTTGCACTGCAACTCGCCGCCATTGACGGCAATTTCCACACCCGGGAACGCAACGGACTTAAGCGTACCCTTGGGGCCCTTCACGGTAACGCCGTCGGCGGCCACCTGGCATTCGATGCCTTTAGGCAGGGCGATCGGCAATTTTGCAACGCGGGACATTGGCTATCTCCTTTTAGGCGACCAGACCGATGACTTCGCCGCCCAGGCCCTTGGCCCGCGCCTGCGCATCGGTCATGACGCCGCTCGACGTCGAAACAATGGAGATGCCCAGGCCGCCCAGAATCTTGGGGAGCGCATCCTTGCCGCGGTAGACGCGCAGACCGGAGCGCGACACGCGCTCAAGCCGTTCGATGACCGGTTTGCCTTCGTAGTACTTGAGGGCGATTTCGAGTTCTGGCTTGCCTTCGACGGTATTGACCTGAGCGTCGCGGATATAGCCTTCGTCCTTCAGCAGCTTGGCCAGGGCCAGCTTGATCTTCGATGACGGCATGCGCACCGTCGCCTTGCCCGTCAACTGGGCATTGCGAATACGGGTAAACATGTCGGCGATGGGATCAGTCATGCTCATTGCAATGAATCCTTAAGTTAGCACCGATATCCGCTGGAATTACCAGCTGGCCTTACGCAGCCCAGGCACATCACCGCGCATCGTCGCCTCGCGCAGCTTGTTACGGCCCAGGCCGAATTTGCGGTAGACGCCGCGACCGCGACCAGTCTGCACACAGCGGTTGCGCTGGCGCGATTCGCTCGAATCGCGCGGCAGCTTCTGCAGCTTGGCAGAAGCGTCCATCTTGTCTTCGTACGAAGCGGTCGGGCTACTGATGATCTTCTTCAGCTCCACGCGCTTGGCCGCGTACTTCTTCGTCAGCTTCGCGCGTTTGACTTCGCGATTCACCATGCAAGTCTTTGCCATTTCGGAATCCTCGAGTCAGTTACGGAACGGGAAGCTGAAGGCTTCCAACAGGGCGCGAGCTTCCTCGTCCGATTTCGCGGTAGTCGCGATCGAAATATCCATGCCACGCATGGCGTCGACCTGATCGAAATCGATTTCCGGGAAGATGATCTGTTCCTTGACGCCCATGTTGTAGTTGCCACGGCCGTCGAAGGCGCGGCCGGACACCCCACGGAAATCGCGCACGCGCGGCAGTGCCACGCTGATCAGGCGATCGAGAAACTCAAACATATGGGCGCGGCGCAGAGTCACCTTGCAACCGATCGGCCAGCCTTCGCGGATCTTGAACGAGGCGACGGAAACACGCGCCTTGGTCGAAACCGGCTTCTGACCAGCGATCTTGCTCATGTCATCGAGTGCGTTTTCCAGCACCTTCTTGTTGCCGACCGCCTCGCCCACACCCATGTTGAGCGTGATCTTGGTCAGGCGCGGCACCTGCATGACGTTGGCATAGCCAAAGCGCTCCATCAGCTTGGGCACAACAACATCTCTATAGTGTTTTTGGAGGCGGGTCATTACGGCAATCCTCAGACGTCAATCATTTCGCCGGACTTGCGGAACACGCGCACCTTACGGCCGTCCTCAAGGACTTTGTAGCCGACGCGTTCACCCTTGCCCGTTGCCGGATTGAGCAGCTGCACGTTGGAATTGTGGATGGACGCCTCACGCTCGACGATTCCGCCCGGCTGATTGGCCTGCGGGTTCGGTTTGGTGTGGCGCTTGATCAGATTCAGGCCAGCGACGACGACGCGATCTTCCGCGATACGCAGCACTTCACCCGTCTGACCTTTGTTCTTGCCGGTGATCACTAGCACGCGATCACCCTTGCGGATACGATTCATGGCGTAAACCCCGTTACAGCACTTCGGGCGCGAGCGACACGATCTTCATGAACTTTTCGCCGCGCAGTTCGCGCGTGACCGGTCCAAAGATGCGCGTGCCGATCGGCTCGAGCTTGTTGTTGAGCAGCACGGCGGCATTGCCGTCGAAACGAATCAGCGAGCCGTCAGCCCGACGTACGCCTTTCTTCGTGCGCACGACGACCGCGTCATAGACCTCGCCCTTCTTCACCTTGCCACGGGGGATTGCATCCTTGACCGTGACTTTGATGATATCGCCTATCGCGGCGTAGCGGCGCTTGGAACCACCGAGCACCTTGATACACATCAGTTCGCGCGCGCCGGAGTTGTCGGCAGCAGCAAGATAGGTCTGCATCTGAATCATAATTGTCTCTCCTCAGACCTGTCTTACGGCGCAGCGCGGGTGACGATCTCGACCACACGGAAGTTCTTGGTCTTGGAGAACGGCGCGCATTCCTGGATGCGGACGACGTCACCTTCCTGACACTCGCTCTTCTCGTCGTGGGCGTGATACTTGGTGGAGCGACGGATGATCTTGCCGTACAGCTCGTGCTGCACCTGGCGCTCGACCAGCACAGTCACAGTCTTGTTCATTTTGTTGCTGACCACGCGCCCCTGGATGGTGCGGACGGTCTTTTCGTTATCGGTCATGGCGTCGGTCCTTACTTCTTCTGGCCGAGCAGCATCTTGATCGTCGCGATCTCGCGACGAACGCGCTTGATCTCGTGCGTCTGGGTCAGCTGGCCGGAACCCTTCTGCATGCGCAGCTTGAACTGCTCGTTACGCAGCTCGCCGACGTGGGCGGTGAGTTCCTGCACGGACTTGGTACGAAGTTCTTTCAGTTCCATCACAGCACCGTCCGAGTCACGAATTGAGTCTTGACCGAGAGCTTGGCAGCGGCGAGGCGGAAAGCTTCGCGTGCCGCGGCTTCATCTACGCCCTCGATCTCATACAGCATGCGGCCGGGCTGAATCGGAGCGACCCAATATTCGACATTACCCTTGCCGGCGCCCATGCGAACCTCGATCGGCTTCTTCGTGATCGGCTTGTCCGGGAAAACGCGAATCCACAGCTTGCCGCCACGCTTGACGAAGCGGGTGATGCAGCGACGTGCCGCTTCGATCTGACGCGAGGTTAACTGACCGAACTCGGTCGACTTCAGGCCATACTCACCGAAGCTGACTTTGTTCGCGACGAAGCTCAGGCCATCGTTGCGGCCCTTAAATACCTTGCGGTACTTGGTACGCTTGGGTTGCAACATGATCAGGCTCCTTGCTTCGGCGCGCGGCGCTGCGGACGCTCTTCGCTGGCTTCGGCTTTGGCAGCTTCGGCTGCCTGAGCCAGATCGAAGATCTCACCTTTGTAGACCCACACCTTGATACCGATGATGCCGTAGGTGGTAGTCGCTTCCGCGAAGCCATAGTCGATATCGGCGCGGAGGGTGTGCAGCGGCACACGACCTTCGCGATACCACTCGGAACGGGCGATTTCTGCACCGTTCAGACGGCCGGCCACGTTGACCTTGATGCCGAGCGCACCGATGCGCATCGCGTTCTGCACTGCGCGCTTCATCGCGCGACGGAACATGATGCGGCGTTCGAGCTGCTGCGCGATCGACTCGGCGACGAGCTGGGCGTCGAGTTCGGGCTTGCGTACTTCGGTCACATTGATATGGGCGGGGACGCCCATGATCGTCGAGACTTCCTTGCGCAGCTTTTCGATGTCCTCGCCTTTCTTGCCGATCACCACGCCCGGACGGGCGGTGTGGATCGTCACGCGCGCGGTCTTGGCCGGGCGCTCGATCAGGATTTTGCTGATGCCAGCTTGCGCAAGTTTCTTCTTCAGAACCTCGCGCACCTTGAGATCGGCGGCCAGATAGCCGGCGAAATCCCGCTTGTTGGCATACCATTTGGAGTTCCAGTCTTTGGCTATGCCAAGACGGATACCGGTAGGATGAACTTTGTGACCCATCGTTCTAAGTCCTTCGCTTAGCTGCCGGTACCGACAACCACGGTAATGTGGCTGGTCCGCTTGATGATGCGCGTACCACGACCCTTGGCACGGGCGGCGAAACGCTTCAGGGTCGGGCCTTCGTCGACAAAGATCTTGGCGACCTTCAGTTCGTCGACGTCGGCGCCGTCGTTGTTCTCGGCATTGGCGATAGCCGACAGCAGCACCTTCTTGACGAGGTGCGCAGCCTTCTTGTCGCTGAACGTAAGCAGATTGGTGGCGCGGTCGACCGGCATACCACGGACCTGGTCAGCGACCAGGCGAACCTTCTGCGGCGATATGCGCGCGCTGCGCAGGATTGCTTTGGTTTCCATCGCAGTGCCCCTTACTTCTTATCGGCTTTTTTGTCGCCGGAATGACCCTTGAACGTACGGGTCATGGCGAACTCGCCGAGCTTGTGGCCGACCATGTTTTCGTTGACCAGCACCGGGATGTGCGCCTTGCCATTGTGAACGGCGATCGTGAGACCGACCATTTCCGGAAGGACCATCGAACGGCGCGACCAGGTTTTGATCGGGCGCTTGTTGTTGGCGGCTACAGCGGCCTCCACCTTCTTTTGCAGGTGCAAGTCGATGAACGGGCCTTTCTTCAGTGAACGAGCCATGATAAGTACCTATCAGCCGCGACGATCGCGCACGATGAACTGGGAAGTGCGCTTGTTCTTGCGCGTCTTGTAACCCTTGGTCGGCATGCCCCACGGCGACACCGGATGCGGATTGCCCTGCCCGGCTCGCGCTTCACCGCCACCATGCGGATGGTCGACCGGATTCATGGCCGCACCGCGAACGGTCGGACGGATACCGCGCCAACGCTGAGCACCGGCTTTGCCGATGTTCTCAAGGTTATGTTCGGAATTTCCGACTTCTCCAAGCGTCGCTACGCAATCCGCCGGTACCTTGCGCATTTCGCCCGAGCGCAGCCTCAGCGTGGCGTAGCCGCCTTCGCGGGCTACCAGCTGAGCCGATCCGCCAGCCGCACGGGCGATCTGTGCGCCCTTGCCAGGCTTCATTTCGATGCAATGAACGGTCGAACCAACGGGGATATTGCGCAACGGCAGAGCGTTGCCGATCTTGATCGGCGCGTCTTTGCCTGCCATCAGCTGGTCGCCTTCCTTCACACCCTTGGGAGCTATGATGTAGCGACGCTCGCCATCTGCATAGCACAGCAGCGCAATATGCGCGGTGCGGTTAGGGTCGTACTCCAGACGTTCGACGCGGGCCGGAATGCCTTCTTTATCGCGCTTGAAGTCGATGATGCGGTAGTGCTGCTTGGAACCGCCGCCCTTGTGACGGGTGGTGATGCGGCCATTGTTATTGCGGCCGCCGGTCTTGTTTTGCGCCTCGGTCAGAGTGGCATGCGGCGAGCCTTTGTGCAGACCGGGCGTCACCACGCGAACCATTGCGCGGCGTCCAGCGGAAGTCGGCTTGTAATCAATCAGTGCCATGGGTTTCCCACCTTAGGCCTTGGCCGTCACGTCGATACTCTGACCTTCCGCAAGACGGACATACGCCTTACGTTGGTCGGAACGACGGCCCGAGCGTTGACGGAAGGTCTTGGTCTTGCCCTTGGCATTGACCACATTGACCGCCTCGACTGTGACGCTGAACAACTGCTCGACAGCAGCCTTCACGTCGGCTTTGGTCGCGGTCGACGCGACCTCAAACACGTACTGGTTGGATTCGGCAAGACGCGCAGTTTTCTCGGAAATACGCGGCGCACGAATCGTGTTCAGGAGACGCTCGTTCATGCCAGCCACTCCTCGATCTTCTTCATCGCGTCCACCGTCACCACGACATGATCGGCGCGCACGAGGGCGACCGGATTCAGCGCATTGGTGTCCACGACTTCGAGCACTTTATGGTTGTTGCGCGCGGCGAGGTAAAGATTCTCGCTGACGCTTTCACTGACGATGATGGTCTTGCCAGTGAAATTCATTTCACCCAGCTTGGCGACCAGACCCTTGGTCCTGGGCGCATCGACGTCGAACTCAGCGACCACTTTGAGACGATCCTGCCGGACCAGCTCCGAGAGAATCGAAGCCAGCGCACCGCGGAACATCTTCTTGTTGACTTTCTGCGAGAAGTCGCGCGGCTTCGCGGCGAACGCAACACCGCCACCAACAAAGATCGGCGCGCGGTAGTCACCGTGGCGCGCGCCACCACCTTTCTGCTTCTTGAACTTCTTGGTCGTACCGGAAACTTCAGAGCGCGAAAGCTGCGCCTTGGTGCCAGCGCGACCAGCATTGCGATAGGCAGTAACGACCTGGTGCACGAGATCGCCGCGAAATTCCTTGCCGAACACGGCGTCGGAAACATTCAGCGGAGAAGCACCAATAACATTGAGTTCCATGGCGTCGCTCCTCAGGCCTTGGCAGCCGCGCGGATGATGACGTCGCCGCCGGTCGAACCCGGCACTGCGCCCTTGACAGCGATCAGATGACGCTCGGTGTCGATCTGCACGACTTCGAGATTCATGGCCGAACGTGTGACGTTGCCCATGTGGCCAGACATCTTCTTTCCGGGGAACACGCGGCCTGGCGTTTGGCGCTGGCCGATAGAACCCGGCGAGCGGTGCGACAGCGAGTTACCGTGGGTCGCGTCGCCCATCGTGAAGTTCCAGCGCTTGATCGTGCCCTGGAAGCCCTTGCCTTTGCTGACACCCTGTACGTCAATCTTCTGACCGACTTTGAAGACCTCGTCAGCCTTCACTTCGCCACCTACGCTGTAGCCACCGATGTCCGCAGCGTCGACGCGGAATTCCCAAAGGCCGCGACCTGCTTCGACCTTTGCCTTCGCATAGTGACCTGCAGCAGCCTTGTTCACCAACGAGGAGCGCTTGCTGCCGACCGTGACCTGCACAGCATTGTAGCCATCGTTCTCGATCGTCTTGATCTGGGTGACGCGGTTCGGCGTCGCCTCAATCAGGGTAACCGGGATCGAGCGACCATCTTCAGTGAAGACCCGGCTCATGCCGCACTTGCGGCCAACCAATCCGATACTCATGTTCGTGTCCTGTTGCCTGTGTTACGCCCAGACTCAGTAAAGCTTGATCTGCACGTCCACGCCGGCGGCGAGGTCGAGCTTCATCAGGGCATCCACGGTCTTGTCATTGGGATCGACAATATCCAGTACGCGCTTGTGCGTGCGCGTCTCGTACTGATCGCGCGCGTCTTTGTCGACGTGCGGCGAAACCAGAACGGTATAACGCTCGATCTTGGTCGGCAGCGGAATGGGACCGCGCACCTGGGCGCCGGTACGCTTCGCGGTCTCCACGATTTCACTCGCGGAGCGATCGATCAGGCGATGATCGAATGCCTTCAGTCGAATACGGATCTTTTGGTCCGCCATGGCCGAAATCCTTCAGTAAAAGAGCGACGGGAGGCGGCAACTTCATGTGCCGATCCCCAAAAAATCGGGCGAACCAGAAAACTGGTCCGCCCAGACATGAAAGTGTAGTACGCGCAAAGAAGCCCGTCAAGCGGGCTTGATACGCGACGACTCCGTGTCTGGCGAACACGAGGCACGTCCTGTGCCTCTTTTCGCTGTAGGGGCCGCTCCGCTTCTGGCGGGGCGGCAAATACTGAATTATTGCTGGTCGCGTTTAAGCGAAGATCTTGGCGACGACGCCGGCGCCGACGGTGCGGCCGCCTTCGCGGATCGCGAAGCGCAGACCATCTTCCATCGCGATCGGCGCGATCAGCGTGACCACCATCTTCACGTTGTCGCCCGGCATCACCATCTCCACACCTTCCGGCAGTTCCACATTGCCGGTCACATCCGTCGTGCGGAAATAGAACTGCGGACGGTAACCCTTGAAGAACGGCGTGTGACGGCCACCTTCGTCCTTGGACAGCACGTACACTTCCGCTTCGAACTTCGTGTGCGGATTGATCGACGCCGGCTTGCACAGCACCTGGCCGCGCTCCACATCATCGCGCTTGGTGCCGCGCAGCAGCAGACCTACGTTGTCGCCCGCCTGGCCCTGGTCCAGCAGCTTGCGGAACATTTCAACGCCCGTCACCGTCGTCTTCACCGTCGGACGGATACCCACGATTTCGATTTCGTCGCCGACCTTGATGATTCCGCGCTCAATACGGCCCGTCACCACCGTGCCGCGACCCGAAATCGAGAACACGTCTTCCACCGGCATCAGGAACGGCTTGTCCAGCACGCGCACCGGCTCCGGAATGTAGCTGTCCAGCGCCTCCACCAGCTTGATGATCGCCGGCACGCCGATTTCACTCTGATCGCCTTCCAGCGCCTTCAGCGCCGAACCCTTGATCACCGGCGTGTCGTCGCCCGGAAACTCGTACTTGCTCAGCAGCTCGCGCACTTCCATTTCGACTAGTTCGAGCAGCTCGGCGTCGTCGACCATGTCTGCCTTGTTCAGGAACACCACCACGTACGGCACACCGACCTGGCGCGCCAGCAGAATGTGTTCACGCGTCTGCGGCATAGGACCATCGGCCGCCGAGCACACCAGGATCGCGCCGTCCATCTGCGCCGCACCCGTGATCATGTTCTTCACGTAGTCCGCATGTCCCGGACAGTCCACGTGTGCGTAGTGACGGTTCGGCGACTCATATTCCACGTGCGCCGTCGAGATCGTGATTCCGCGCGCCTTTTCTTCCGGCGCCGCGTCGATCTGGTCGTATGCCTTGAACTCGCCACCGAAACGCTCAGCACCGATCTTCGTCAGCGCTGCCGTCAGCGTCGTCTTGCCGTGGTCCACGTGACCGATCGTGCCGACGTTGACGTGCGGCTTGGTGCGCTCGAATTTACCCTTGGCCATGACTCAAAACCTCAAACAGTGAATAGCGGTGACAACGACTCAGCCGGCCTTCTTCATCACCTGTTCGGCGATGTTGTTCGGCGCTTCAGCGTAGTGATCGAATTCCATCGTGAACGTGGCACGGCCTTGCGACATGGAGCGCATCGAAGTGGCGTAGCCAAACATCTCGCCCAGCGGGACCAGAGCGTTAATGACCTTGCCCGACGGGCTGTCATCGGACCCCTGCAGGATGCCGCGACGGCGGGACAGATCGCCCATCACATCGCCCATGTAGTCTTCCGGGGTAACGACTTCAACCTTCATGATCGGTTCGAGTAGAACAGGGTGGGCCTTATTGAAGCCTTCTTTGAACCCCATGGAACCCGCGATCTTGAACGCCATTTCGTTCGAATCGACCTCGTGGTACGAACCGTCAACAAGGCGAACCTTGATGTCGACAACCGGAAAACCAGCAAGGATGCCGTTCTGCATCGCTTCGCGAATGCCCTTGTCCACAGCGGGCACGTATTCCTTCGGTACCGAACCACCGACCGTCGCATTCTCAAACAGATAGCCCACGCCGCGTTCCTGCGGCTCAATTTCGAGTACGACGTGGCCATACTGGCCCTTACCGCCGGACTGACGTACGAACTTACCGTCTTGCCTGACCGCCTTGCGAATCGTTTCGCGGTAAGCGACCTGCGGCTTGCCGACATTGGCCTCCACGTTGAACTCGCGCTTCATGCGGTCAACGATGATTTCCAGATGCAGCTCACCCATGCCGGCGATGATGGTCTGGCCCGACTCTTCGTCGCTGCGCACACGCAGCGAAGGGTCTTCCTGCGCCAGACGCGACAGCGCCATACCCATCTTTTCCTGGTCGGATTTCGTTTTCGGCTCTACCGCCATAGCAATGACGGGTTCCGGGAAGACCATGCGCTCAAGCGTGATCACGTTGTTCGGTGCGCACAGCGTGTCGCCCGTCGTGACATCCTTCAGCCCGACCGCCGCAGCGATGTCACCAGCGCGAACTTCCTTGATCTCGTCTCGCTGGTTCGCATGCATCTGCAGGATGCGTCCAACACGCTCTTTCTTGCTCTTGACCGGGTTGTAGACGGTGTCGCCGGAATTCAACGTGCCCGAGTAGACGCGGAAGAACGACAGCGATCCTACGAACGGATCGGTCATGATCTTGAACGCGAGCGCCGAGAACGGCTCGTTGTCGCCAGCCGCACGTGTCGCTTCCTTCTCGTCCTCGTCGATGCCTTTGACAGGCGGACGATCCGACGGCGCTGGCAAATAGCGAATAACCGCATCGAGCATCGCCTGCACACCCTTGTTCTTGAACGCAGTGCCGCAGAACACCGGAATAAGGCTCGTTGCCAATGTGCCGGCACGTATGCCCTTCATGATTTCCTCTTCGGAGAGCTCTCCCTCCTCAAGGTATTTGTTCATGAACTCTTCCGAAGTTTCCGCCGCGGCTTCGACCATGAAGCTGCGCGCTGCCTCGCACGTCTTGACGAGATCGGCCGGAATGTCGCGGTACTCGAACTTCGTACCCTGAGCTTCCGTATCCCAATAGATCGCCTTCATCTTGATGAGATCGACGACGCCTTCGAAATTCTCCTCCGCGCCGATCGGCACCTGCATCGGCACTGGATTCGCGCCAAGGCGTGCCTTCAACTGACCTACGACCTTGCCGAAATCGGCACCGGTGCGATCCATCTTGTTGACGAACGCCAACCGCGGCACGCCGTACTTGTTGGCCTGACGCCAAACCGTTTCAGACTGCGGCTGCACACCGCCGACCGCGCAAAGAACGAACACCGCTCCATCAAGGACGCGCAGCGAACGCTCGACCTCGATGGTAAAGTCGACATGTCCCGGCGTATCGATAATGTTGAAACGGTGCTCGGGGAAGGACATGTCCATGCCCTTCCAGAAACAGGTCGTCGCGGCTGACGTGATCGTGATGCCGCGCTCTTGCTCCTGCTCCATCCAGTCCATCGTCGCTGCACCTTCGTGCACTTCGCCGATCTTATGGTTGACGCCGGTGTAATAAAGAATGCGCTCAGTCGTTGTCGTCTTGCCGGCATCGATATGAGCCATGATGCCGAAATTGCGGTAACGATCGATAGGTGTAGTACGGGCCACAGTCGTTCCCTCAACTCTTACCAGCGGTAGTGCGAGAACGCCTTGTTGGCTTCTGCCATACGATGCGTTTCTTCGCGCTTCTTGACCGCAGAACCACGGTTCTCGGCAGCTTCCAGTAATTCAGCAGCGAGCTTGCGCGGCATCGAATTCTCGCTGCGCTTACGCGCTGCGTCGATAACCCAGCGCATGGCCAATGCGGTGCGACGGGCCGAACGAACTTCGACCGGCACCTGATAGGTTGCGCCACCGACGCGACGTGACTTCACTTCGACGGCCGGAGCGACGTTACCGAGGGCCTTCTCGACCAGAGCGAGAGAATCAGCATTCTTCTGGCCGATGTGATCGAGCGCACCGTAGACGATGCCTTCTGCGACCGACTTCTTGCCGCTCTTCATCACCATATTGATGAAACGAGCGATCAACTGACTGTTGTGCTTGGGATCAGACAACAGCACGCGGGTGGGGGCGGAACCTTTACGCGACATGATTCAAGCCTTTTTTAATCAGGACTTCTTCGGGCGCTTGGCGCCGTACTTCGAACGACCCTGGCGCCGCTTCGCGACACCAGCGGCGTCGAGCGAACCACGCACCGTGTGATAGCGCACACCCGGCAGATCTTTGACACGACCGCCGCGAATCAGCACCACCGAGTGCTCCTGCAAATTGTGACCTTCGCCACCAATGTAACTAATAACTTCGTAGCTATTGGTCAGACGCACCTTGGCCACCTTGCGCAGAGCCGAGTTGGGCTTCTTCGGGGTGGTGGTATATACGCGGGTGCATACACCGCGACGCTGCGGGCAGCTTTGCAGCGCCGGCGAGGCGCTCTTGTAGGTCTTCGGGCTACGCGGTTTACGCACCAGCTGGTTGATAGTCGCCATTCGTGGATGCCTTAAGAAACAAAAGACAGGCCGAAGAAACTCGACCTGCCAAGACGCAAGAGTTTAACAAGCGAGTGACAAGAGCGTCAACATGACGCTCTTGTCTTCACGTCCATGCAGTCGAACACGAGGCACATCCTGTGCCTCATTTCGATGTCGTTTTTGCGCCCCTAAGGCGCTGCCACCCTAGCCGTTGTCGTCGGCAGAATCGGCCACGAATTCAGTAACTCCACCGCGCAGGGTTTCGATATCCGAATCCGACAAACCACCGGCCGCAAGGCGGCGACGCGTGGCGTGATAGGCCAAGCCGGTACCGGCTGGAATAAGACGGCCGACAATAACATTCTCCTTCAACCCACGCAAGGTATCGCGAGTACCTCGCACCGCAGCCTCGGTAAGAACGCGAGTGGTTTCCTGGAACGATGCAGCCGAGATGAAGGACTCCGTCGCCAGTGATGCCTTAGTGATGCCCAGCAGCACGGGATCGAACTGTGCCGACAGCTCGCCGCGGGCATCGGCCCGACGATTCTCCTCGATCATGCGGATACGGTCGACCTGCTCGCCACGCAGGAAGCGGGTATCACCTGACACCGTGATCTCGACCTTGCGCAACATCTGACGAATGATCGTTTCAATGTGCTTGTCGTTGATGCGCACACCCTGCAAGCGGTAGACATCCTGGATTTCCTTGACCAGGTAGGCCGCCAGCGGCTCGACGCCGAGCAGACGCAGGATGTCATGCGGATTGGGTTCGCCGTCCACGACGGTTTCACCCTTCTCGACGTGTTCACCTTCGAACACGATGACATGGCGCCACTTGGGAATCAGCTCCTCGTGCTCGTTCCCGTCGACATCCTTGATGATGAGGCGCTGCTTGCCCTTGGTGTCCTTGCCGAAGCTGATGATGCCCGAACGCTCTGCGAGGATCGCCGGCTCCTTAGGCTTGCGCGCTTCGAACAGGTCGGCGACGCGCGGCAGACCACCGGTAATGTCACGGGTCTTGGACGTTTCCTGAGGAATACGCGCTACCACGTCGCCCACACCCACTTCCACGCCATCCTGCAACGAAACAATCGCACCGGCCGGCAAGTAATACTGCGCCGGAATGTCGGTGCCAGGCAGTTTGAGTTCCTTGCCCTTCTTGTCTTCGATGCGCACCGTAGGACGCAGATCCTTGGCCTGCGTACCGCGACGCTTGGGATCGGTCACCACCGCGCTTTCCAGACCGGTCAGTTCGTCGGTCTGCGCCTGCACGGTGACGCCGTCGATGAAGTCGATGAAACGCAGTACGCCGGCCACTTCCGAAACGATCGGGTGGGTATGCGGGTCCCAGTTCGCGACGATCTGACCGGCCTTGACCGGCGCGCCATCCTTGATCGCAATGGTCGCGCCATAAGGCACCTTGTAGCGCTCGCGCTCGCGGCCATGGGTGTCGAGCACCGACACTTCGCCCGAACGCGATACGGCGACCAGATGGCCTTGCGCATGCTGAACGGTCTTCAGGTTGTTGAACCGCAGCGCGCCGGTCGTCTTGACCTGCACATTGTCCACCGCGGCGGCGCGGGATGCCGCACCACCGATATGGAAAGTACGCATGGTCAGCTGCGTGCCAGGTTCACCGATGGACTGCGCTGCAATGACGCCGACCGCTTCGCCCTGGTTCACGAGGTGGCCGCGTGCGAGATCGCGCCCGTAACATTTGGCGCAAACGCCAAAACGGGTTTCGCAGGTGATCGGCGAACGCACCTTGATTGACTGCACGCCAGCCTGGTCCATCTTGTCCACCAGCGCTTCGTCGAGCAGGGTGTTGCGCGTCACGATGGGCTGATCGTCATTGCCCGGTGCATAGACATCCTCGGCCACGACGCGACCGAGTACGCGGTCGCGCAACGGCTCGACCACGTCGCCGCCTTCCACGATGGCGGTCATGGTCAGACCTTCGTAGGTCTCGCAGTCGACGGTCGTGACGACCATGTCCTGTGCCACGTCGACGAGACGACGCGTCAGGTAGCCTGAGTTAGCTGTCTTCAACGCCGTGTCCGCGAGGCCCTTGCGCGCACCGTGGGTGGAAATGAAGTACTGCAGAACGTCGAGTCCTTCGCGGAAGTTCGCCTTGATCGGCGTCTCGATGATGGAGCCGTCAGGCTTGGCCATCAGACCACGCATGCCGGCAAGCTGACGGATCTGCGCCGCACTACCGCGCGCGCCCGAGTCGGCCATGATGTAGATCGAGTTCATCGATTTCTGCTCGACGGTCTCGCCCTTTGCATTGAGCACCTTCTCGGTACCGATGCCGCGCATCATCGCCTGAGCCACCTGCTCGTTGGTACGCGACCAGATGTCGACGACCTTGTTGTAGCGTTCGCCCGCGGTGACGAGACCAGACTGGAACTGCTCCTGGATCTCGACGACTTCCTTCTCCGCCACTTCGAGAATCGCCTTCTTCTCGCGCGGGATCTTCATGTCGTCGATGCCGATGGAGATGCCGGCGCGCGTCGCGTAGTGGAAGCCGGTGTACATCAGCTGGTCGGCGAATACGACCGTGTCCTTGAGGCCAAGCTTTCGGTAGCAGGCGTTGATCAGGCGCGAGATGTTCTTCTTGGTCAGCTCCGTGTTGACCAAGGCGAACGGCAGGCCCGCGGGGATGATCTCGTGCAGCAGCGCACGGCCGACCGTGGTGTCGACGATGGCCATGCGCTCGGTGCGCTCGCCGGTCTGATCGTCCCGGTCGGTAAGCTTGAGGCGCACCTTGACCTTCGCATGCAGCTCCACCGCACGGTTCTGGTAGGCGCGATGCACTTCGGCGACATTGGCGAAGACCATGCCCTCGCCCTTCGCATTCACCAGCTCACGCGTCATGTAATACAGACCCAATACGACGTCCTGGGTCGGCACGATGATCGGATCACCGTTGGCCGGCGACAGGATGTTGTTGGTCGACATCATCAGCGCGCGTGCTTCAAGCTGCGCTTCCAGCGACAGCGGCACGTGCACGGCCATCTGGTCGCCGTCAAAGTCGGCGTTGAACGCGGTGCAGACCAGTGGATGCAGCTGAATGGCCTTGCCTTCGATCAGTACCGGTTCAAACGCCTGGATGCCCAGGCGGTGCAGCGTCGGCGCGCGATTGAGCATGACCGGATGTTCGCGGATCACCTCTTCGAGGATGTCCCACACCTGGGCTTCCTCGCGCTCGACCAGCTTCTTGGCCGCCTTGATCGTCGTCGCCAGACCGCGGCGCTGCAGCTTGGAGAAGATGAAGGGCTTGAACAGTTCCAGCGCCATCTTCTTGGGCAGACCGCACTGGTGCAGACGCAGGGTCGGGCCGACCACGATGACCGAACGTCCCGAATAGTCGACGCGCTTGCCGAGCAGATTCTGCCGGAAGCGGCCCTGCTTGCCCTTGATCATGTCCGCCAGCGACTTGAGCGGGCGCTTGTTGGTGCCGGTGATCGCACGGCCACGGCGGCCGTTGTCCATCAACGCATCGACGGACTCCTGCAACATGCGCTTTTCGTTGCGCACGATGATGTCGGGCGCATTGAGTTCGAGCAGGCGCTTCAGGCGGTTGTTGCGATTGATGACGCGGCGGTACAGATCATTCAGATCCGAAGTCGCGAAACGGCCACCGTCCAGCGGTACCAGCGGACGCAAGTCCGGCGGCAGCACCGGCAGCACGGTCATGACCATCCATTCCGGCCGGTTGCCCGACTCCAGGAAGCTTTCGACCAGCTTGATACGCTTGGACAGCCGCTTGAGCTTGGTTTCGGAGTTCGTGCTGGCGATTTCCTCGCGTAGCTTGATCAGCTCCTGATTGAGGTCGATGGCCTTGAGCAGTTCGTAGACGGCCTCGGCGCCCATACGTGCGTCGAACTCGTCGCCGTGCTCTTCCACCGCCTGCAGGTACTGTTCTTCGGTCAGCAGCTGGCCGCGTTCGAGCGCGGTCAGGCCCGGCTCGACGACGACGTAGGCTTCGAAGTACAGGATGCGTTCGATGTCGCGCAGCGTCATGTCGAGCATCAGACCGATGCGCGAAGGCAGCGACTTCAGGAACCAGATATGCGCGGTCGGGCTGGCCAGCTCGATGTGACCCATGCGCTCGCGGCGCACCTTGGCCAGCGTGACCTCGGTGCCGCACTTCTCGCAGACCACGCCGCGGTGTTTCATGCGCTTGTATTTACCGCAGAGACACTCGTAGTCCTTGATCGGGCCGAAAATGGCCGCGCAGAACAGGCCGTCACGCTCCGGTTTGAAGGTGCGGTAGTTGATCGTCTCGGGTTTCTTCACTTCGCCGAACGACCAGGAACGGATCAGGTCCGGCGAAGCCAAGCCGATGCGGATGGAGTCGAAGTCCAGCGTCTGTCGCTGCTGGTTGAACAGGTTGAGCAAGTCTTTCATTTCGTAATCTCCTCAATCCGGCCGCTTACTTCGTCTCTTCCAGCTCGATGTTGATCGCGAGCGAGCGGATTTCCTTCACCAGCACGTTGAAGGACTCCGGCATGCCCGCCACCATCTCGTGGTTGCCGTCGACGATGTTCTTGTACATCTGGTTGCGGCCCGGCACGTCGTCGGACTTGACCGTCAGCATTTCCTGCAGCGTGTACGCCGCGCCGTACGCTTCCAGCGCCCACACTTCCATTTCGCCGAACCGCTGGCCGCCGAACTGCGCCTTGCCGCCCAGCGGCTGCTGGGTGACGAGCGAGTAGGGGCCAGTCGAACGCGCGTGCATCTTGTCGTCGACCAGATGGTTGAGCTTGAGCATGTGCATGTAGCCGACGGTGACCGGGCGGTCGAACTGCTCGCCGGTACGCCCGTCGATCAGGATCGTCTGGCCCGACGAAGGCAGACCGGCCAGCTTCAGCATGTGCTTGATTTCTTCTTCGAACGCGCCGTCGAACACCGGCGTCGCCATCGGCACACCCTTGCTCAGATTCTTGGCCAGCACCTTCAGTTCGTCGTCGCTGAACTGGTCAAGCTCGACACGATCCTTGCCGTATTCGACTTTGTCGTGGTTGTAGATCTGGTCGATGAACTTGCGCAGTTCGGTCGCCTTTTCGTTCGCCACGAGCATCGCTTCGATCTTGTGGCCCAGCCCCTTCGCCGCCCAGCCCAGATGCACTTCCAGCACCTGACCGATGTTCATGCGCGACGGCACGCCGAGCGGATTCAGCACGATGTCGATGGGGCGTCCGTCGGCGGAGAACGGCATGTCCTCCACCGGAACGATCATCGACACCACGCCCTTGTTGCCGTGCCGGCCGGCCATCTTGTCGCCGGGCTGGATGCGGCGCTTGACCGCCAGATAGACCTTGACCATCTTGAGCACGCCGGGAGCGAGGTCGTCGCCCTGGGTGATCTTGGCCTGCTTTTCCTTGAAGCGACGATCGAACTCCTCGCGGTGGCGACGGATCTGTTCGGCGGCGCGTTCAAGGAACTCGGCGGCGTCGTCGTCCTTGACGCTGAGCTTGAACCACTCGTCCTTCTTCAGTTCGTCCAGATACTCGTTGCTGATCTCCGCGCCGCGCTTCAGACCGTTGGGGCCGTGGTTGGCGGTCTTGCCGATCAGCGTGGCGCGCAGACGCGCATAGATCGCACTTTCGAGGATGCGGAACTGGTCATCGAAGTCTTTCTTGACCCGCTTGACTTCCATTTCCTCGATCTGACGCGCGCGCTTGTCCTTCTCGATGCCGTCGCGAGTGAACACCTGCACGTCGATGACGGTGCCGTCCATGCCGGGCGGCACGCGCAGCGAGCTGTCCTTCACGTCGGAGGCTTTCTCGCCGAAGATCGCACGCAGCAGCTTCTCTTCCGGCGTCAGTTGCGACTCGCCCTTGGGCGTGACCTTGCCGACGAGGATGTCGCCCGCCTTCACTTCGGCGCCGATGTAGACGACGCCGGACTCGTCCAGGCGTGACAACGCCTGCTCACCCACATTGGGAATGTCGGCGGTGATCTCTTCCGGACCGAGCTTGGTGTCGCGCGCGACGCAGGTCAGTTCTTCGATATGGATCGTGGTATAGCGGTCTTCCTCGACCACACGTTCGGAGATCAGGATCGAATCTTCGAAGTTGTAGCCGTTCCACGGCATGAACGCGATCAGCATGTTCTGGCCTAGCGCCAGCTCGCCGATGTCGGTCGACGGGCCGTCGGCCAGTGCGTCGCCCGACGCCACCACATCGCCCACACGTACCAGCGGCCGCTGGTTCATGCAGGTGTTCTGGTTGGAACGCGTGTACTTGGTCAGCGTGTAGATATCCACGCCGGCGTCGTTGTCGCCGACCTCGGACTCGTGCGCACGCACGACGATACGTCCGGCGTCGACCTGATCGATCACGCCGCCACGCTTGGCCACCACCAGCACGCCCGAATCGCGCGCTACCGCGCGTTCGATGCCGGTGCCGACCAGCGGCTTCTCCGCGCGCAGCGTCGGCACGGCCTGGCGCTGCATGTTCGCGCCCATCAGTGCGCGATTCGCGTCGTCGTGCTCCAGGAACGGCACCAGTGCCGCCGCGACCGACACGGTCTGCATCGGCGAGACGTCCATGTAGTGCACGTCGCTGGCGAGCCGCAGCTCCGACTCGCCGCGGTAGCGGCAGGCGACATATTCGTCGATGAAGCGGCCATCTTCAGTCATCGGCGAATTCGCCTGCGCGATGACGAACTCGCCTTCGCCGATCGCCGACAGGTAGTCGACTTCGTTCGTGATCTTGCCGTTCGTCACGCGGCGGTACGGCGTCTCCAGGAAGCCGTAGTCGTTGGTGCGTGCATAGACCGCCAGCGAATTGATCAGGCCGATGTTCGGGCCTTCCGGTGTTTCGATGGTGCAGACGCGGCCGTAGTGGGTCGGATGCACGTCGCGCACTTCGAAGCCGGCGCGTTCGCGGGTCAGACCGCCCGGACCCAGTGCCGACACACGGCGCTTGTGAGTGACTTCCGACAGCGGGTTGTTCTGGTCCATGAACTGCGACAGCTGCGAGGAACCGAAGAACTCCTTGATCGCGGCAGCGACGGGCTTGGCGTTGATGAGTTCCTGCGGCGTCAGCCCTTCGGACTCGGCCAGCGATAGACGCTCCTTCACCGCGCGTTCGACACGCACGAGGCCGATGCGGAACACGTTCTCGGCCATTTCACCGACCGAACGCACGCGACGGTTGCCCAGGTGATCGATGTCGTCGACGACGCCACGGCCATTACGGATTTCGCACAGGGTGCGGATGACGTCGAGGATGTCCGAACTCTGACCCAATTCCTTGACCAGCGACTTGGAGTTCTCGTCGTTGCGCTCGGCGAGATATTTGTGGTCGTACAGGATGCCCGGCCCGTTGTCGTCCTTGCGGCCGACACGGCGGTTGAACTTCATCCGGCCGACGCGATCGAGATCGTAACGCTCGAAGGTGAAGAACAGATTGAAGAACAGGTTCTGCGCGGCTTCCTTGGTCGGCGGTTCGCCTGGACGCATCATGCGGTAGATTTCGACCAGCGCTTCGAGCGGCGTCTTGGTCGAGTCGATACGCAGGGTCGAGGAGATGTACGGACCACGGTCGAGATCGTTGACCCACAAGGTGGCGATCTTCTCTACGCCGCCCTTGCGGAACTTCTCCAGCAGCGTCTCGTTGAGTTCCTCGTTGGCCAGCGCAAGCAGCTCGCCGGTCTTCTTGTCGATGACGTCGTGCGCGACGATGCGGCCGAGCAGATAGTCGTCCGGCACTTCGAGCGAGTTGATGTTCTCCTTCTGCAGCTCGCGCACATGGCGCGCCGTGATGCGCTTGCCGGCCTCGACCACCACGCGCTCACCGGCGCGCAGATCGAAGTTGAGCGTTTCACCGCGCAGGCGTTCGGCGACGAGTTCCAGCTCGGCACCACCCTGCTTGCCCAGGGTGAACACGTTCTTCTCGAAGAACAGGCTGAGCATTTCGGCATTGGTATAGCCCAATGCGCGCAGCAACACGGTGACCGGCAGCTTGCGGCGCCGGTCGATGCGCGTGAACAGGCAGTCCTTGGGATCAAACTCGAAATCGAGCCAGGAACCGCGATAGGGAATGACGCGCGCCGAAAACAGCAGCTTGCCCGAGCTGTGCGTCTTGCCGCGGTCGTGGTCGAAGAACACGCCGGGCGAACGGTGCAGCTGCGAGACGATGACGCGCTCGGTGCCATTGACGATGAAGGTGCCGGTGTCGGTCATGAGCGGCAGTTCGCCCATGTAGACTTCCTGCTCCTTCACGTACTTGATGGCCTTGTTGTTGGCCGGGCTCTCGCGGTCGTAGATGACCAGACGGACGGTGACGCGCAGCGGAGCGCCGTAGCTCATGCCGCGCTGACGGCACTCGCGTTCGTCGAATGGCGGCTCGCCCAGGCGATAGCTGACGTATTCGAGGGCCGCATTGCCCGAATAGCTCGTGATCGGGAACACCGACTTCAGCGCCGCGTGCAGACCCTTGTCTTCGCGGGCGGTGACACCGCCGGCGTCGAGCTGGAGGAACTCCCGGTAGGAGTCCACCTGGATGGCGAGCAGGAAAGGCACGTCAAGCACTACGGGGCGCTTGCCGAAATCCTTGCGGATACGCTTCTTCTGGGTGAACGAGTAGGTCATGGTCGGGTACCGCCTCGGGTCGTCAAAACCACCGCTGCGGAAGCAGCG